>Ga0316230_1000213_pt1 | contig 85705 bp, 73 predicted proteins | sample TBH18025metaG_FD_206004 | JGI IMG/M metagenome (GOLD analysis project Ga0316230, IMG submission 206004) | Freshwater microbial communities from Trout Bog Lake, Wisconsin, USA - TBH18025 | ecosystem: Environmental > Aquatic > Freshwater > Lake > Hypolimnion/Profundal zone | place: USA: Wisconsin... | reverse complement strand
ACCGGGCAACATCTTTGGCTTTTATTTGCCGGGGTTGAACGGGGATGGACGGGGATGAAAAGGGATAAGAAGCAGGAGAAAAACTTCGGCCAGGGACCACCCGGCACCAAACGCAATCTGTTTTTCGTTTCGCGGCGCTATATGAAAAACAGTTTGCACTTGGCGACAGCCAACCCGGCGCCCGCATGACCTTCCTCCTGGCCGTCACCGACTTCTCCCCCGGCGAAGGGGTCTACACCGCCGACATGGTGGCCGCCCTGGCGCCCCGGCTCGGCTACGACTGCGTCGCGGCCTGGGATCACGGGCTGCACGGCTGGCCGCGGCTGCGGGAGGCGGCGCTGGGGGCGGGGCTCACGCCGCTGCTGGGCTGCCGCTTCACCTGGCGGGGGATGGCCTTCGGCGCCCTGCCCCACTCGGACCGGGGCTACGCCGAGCTGTGCCGGCTGCTCACGGACCAGGCCCACGGCCGCGAGGGCGACCCGCCCCGGGACTGCGCGCTCCTGGCCGAGACCCCGGAGGGCCAGGAGTACCTGGCCCGGGAGGGGTTCCGGGTCCACCTGCTGGCCCACGGGCGCAACCGGATGGAGGCCACCCGCGGCCTGCCCGCGGCGGCGCCGCAGGTGCTGCGCTTCCGCCGGGAGCCGGGGCTGGCGCTGCACCGGCTCAAGCGGGCCATGGCCGGCCGCAGCACGGTCACCCGGGTCGATCCGTTGTGGGAGCCCCGGGACGCGGCCGAGACCCGGGCCTCCTGGGAGGCGCGCTTTCCCGGGGCGGACCCGGCCATCCGGCGGGAGACGGAGGAGCTGCTCGAGCGGGTCCGGGGCTGGCGCATGCACTGGGGCGACTGGGTGATGCCCCGGCCCATCGGGCCCCGGGACCAGGACCTGGACGAGGAGCTCAAGGCCCGGATCCGCCAGGGCGTCCCCCGGCGCTACGCCGTGCCGCCGCCTTCGCTGGAGGCCCGGATCGAGCTGGAGCTGGATCTGATCCGGCGCAAGCGCTTCGCCGGCTACTTCCTGGCCGTGCACGACATCGTCCGGGAGGCCAAGGCCACCCGGACCTGCGGCCGCGGTTCGGGCGCGGCCTCCATCGTCAGCTACCTGCTGGGCATCACCAACGTCGACCCGATCGCCACCAACCTCATGTTCGAGCGGTTCCTCTCGGACGCCCGGGTCGACCCGCCCGACCTGGATGTCGACTTCGCCTGGGACGAGCGCGACGGCGTGATCGCCTCGGTGTTCCGCCGCTACGGCGCCGACCGGATCGCCATGGTCGCCGTGCACGCCTTCTTCAAGGCCAAGGGCGCGCTGCGCGACGTGGCCCTGGCCCACGGCCGGCCCGAGGCCGAGCTCAAGACCCTGGCCCGCTTCATCCGCGGCTGGGACGAGGGGGTCCAGGGCATCCAGGACAATCCCGCCTGGGCGGCGATCCTGGCCCAGGCCCAGGCCCTGCAGGGGCACTTCCACCAGCTCTCGGTGCACCCCGGCGGCACCGTCATCGCCCCCGGTCCCCTGTGGCACCACGTGCCGTTCCAGCCCGCGCCCGCCAAGGAGGGCGTGTCGATCACCCAGTGGGACAAGGACGGGGTGGAGGACTACGGGCTGGTGAAGATCGACCTGCTCGGCAACCGCAGCCTGGCGGTGGTGCGCGACGCCCTGGAGGTGCTGGGCCCGCGGGCCCCGGCCCCGCTGCACTGGAACCCGCGCCTGGACCCGGCCACCCAGGCCCTCCTGGCGCGGGGCGACTCGATCGGCGTGTTCTACGTGGAGAGCCCCGCCACCCGCCAGCTCCAGCAGCGGGTGGGCAAGGGCGACTTCGAGACCCTGGTGATCCACAGCTCGCTGATCCGGCCCGCGGCCAACCGCTGGATCGACACCTACGTCAGGCGCTCCCGGGGCGAGGAGGCCTACGTCCCCAGTCACCCCGTGCTGGGCTCGCTGCTCTCGGACAGCTACGGGGTGCTGGTCTACCAGGAGGACGTGGTGCGGGTCGGCATGGCCATGGCCGGCTGGAGCCACGCCGAGGCCGACAAGCTGCGCAAGGTGCTGGGCAAGGACGACTGCGCGGTGAAGCTGCCGACCTTCGAGGCGAAGTTCCGGGAGGGCTGCGCCGGCCAGGGCATCCCCGCGGCCGTGGTCGACGAGGTCTGGGACATGGTCCGCACCTTCCGGGGCTACTCCTTCTGCAAGCCCCACTCCGCCAGCTACGCCCAGGTCAGCTTCGAGAGCGCCTGGCTCAAGGCCCACCACCCGGCGGAGTTCTTCGCGGCGGTGATCACCAACCAGGGCGGCTTCTACGCGCCCATCGCCTACCTGGGCGACGCCCGCCGGCATCGGCTGGTGGTGCGCGGCCCCGACGCCAACGAATCCGGCTGGGCGTTCGCGGCCGAAGGGGACCGCAGCCTGCGGGTGGGCCTCATGGCCGTCAAGGGCGCCCGCCAGGAGGAGGTCGAGGCCCTGCTGGCCGAGCGGGAACGGCGCGGCCCCTATGCCAGCCTGGAGGAGCTGCTGGAGCGGGTGCCGCTGTCCCTGCCGACCGTGGAGGCCCTGGGCTCGGGCGGCGCCTTCGACCGCTGGGCCCCGGACGGCGACCGCACCCGCCTGCTCTGGACCCGCCTGGGCGGCATCCCCGAGGGCGTGCGCCCCCGCCCCACCGACCCCTTCGACCGGGCCGCCCTGGAGCTCGAGCTGCTGGGCCTGACCCTGGAGATCCACCCCGCCGCCCTGCAGCGGGCCCGCCACGCCGGCGCCCCGCACCGGGCCGCCGACGTGGCCCGGCCCGGCCACCAGCTGCGCTTCTGGGCCCTGGTGGTGGCCGAGAAGACCGTGCGCACCGAGAAGGGCGAGCTCATGCAGTTCGTCACCTTCGAGGACGAGACCGCCCTGTGCGAGGCCGTGGCCTTCCCCGACGCCTACCGCAAGCGCCGGCGCCCGTTCCGGGTCGGCGACATCCTCCCCGTGGCCGGCCGCAGCACCCGCCAGGACGGGCTGGCGGTGCTGGAGGTGGCGTGATCCATAATTGGATTGCATCATCCAATTATGGACCTAAACTGGTCCTGGAGGATGCCATGCAAGCGCCGCTCGCCAGCCCGACCCTGCCCCCCCCCGCCCCCGGGGACGGCGAGCTGCTGCTCTCGGCGTTCCGGAAAGTGGCCGCGGCCCTGCGCCTGACCCTCCCCGAGCAGGCGGCCATCCTGGGCGTCTCCCGGACCACCATCGCCGGCTGGAAGGCCACGCCCGGACCCGACCCCGACAAGCTGGACCGGATGGCCCTGTTCGTGGCCATCTTCGGCCTGGCCGGCCAGGCCTTCCCGGGGACGGCCGGCGCCGAGGGATGGCTCCGCCGGCCCAACACGGCCGCACCGTTCGCCGGGACGGCCCCCCTGGCCCTGCTCTTCCAGGGCCGTTTCGAGAGCCTGCTGCGAACCTACGACCACCTGCAGAACCTGGCGCGGGTCTGGTGACAACCCGCGCCGTCGCCACGATCGCCCTGGACGGCCCCTGGAGCCGGCTGCACCGGGCAGAATCCGACCTGCTCGCCAGCTTGCTCACCGCGGCCGAAGTCGAGGCGGTGAACCGCCGGCTCGGCCTCCCGCCGGCAGGGACCCCCCTCTGGGTGCCGAGTTCGGCAGGCAGTCTGGGCGGACGTTTCACCCGCCCCAACGGCCCAGGTTCGCTCTATCTGGGGGGGGACCTGGCCACCTGCGTCCAGGAGGTCGCCCATCACCACGCGCGCCACTGCGCGGCGTCGCTGGGCACGCCGCCGGGTACCCGGGCGGTGTTCCGGAATCTGCGGTTCCGGGTGAGAGGGACCTTGGCGGATGCGGCGCCGGACCGGACCGGCGGGCTGCACCGGCCCGAGGATTACGGGCCATCCTGGGCCTTCGGCGACCAGGCAAGGGGAGAGAACCGGGACGGGGTCCACTACCGGAGCGTCCGGCAGCTGGGCGGCCATTGCTGCGCGGTGTTCGCGGCGCGGGCGGTGACCTTCCTTGGGGTGGACTTCGGGGCGGTGCTGCTGGAATGGGATGGAACCCGTTCGCAGCGGACCGGCTAGGCCTGACCGATGTCGATGCAGAGGTACTTGATCTCCAGGTAATCCTCGATCCCGTACCGGGAGCCCTCCCGCCCGAGCCCCGATTCCTTGACGCCGCCGAACGGCGCCACGGTGGTGGAGATCAGGCCGGTATTGATGCCGACCATGCCGTATTCCAGCGCCTCGGCCACCCGCCAGGCCCGGGCCAGGTCGCGGGTGTAGAGGTACGAGGCCAGGCCGAAGGGGGTGTCGTTGGCCAGCCGGACGGCCTCGGCCTCGGAGCGGAAGCGGAACAGCGGCGCCACCGGGCCGAAGGTCTCCTCCCGGGCCACGGCCATGGCGGGGGTAGCGTCGGCCAGCACCGTGGGCTGGAAGAAGGTGCCGCCAAGACCATGGCGGGCCCCGCCCACCAGCACCCGGCCGCCCAGGGCCAGGGCATCGGCGAGATGCTCCTCGACCTTGGCCACGGCGGCGGCGTCGATCAGCGGGCCCTGCTCGATGCCGGGCTCGAGCCCCGGGCCCACCCGCAGGGCGGCCACGGCCTTCACCAGCCGCCCGGCGAAGGCGTCGTAGACGGCGTCCTCGACCAGGAAGCGGTTGGTGCAGACGCAGGTCTGACCGCTGTTCCGGTACTTGGAGGCGATCGCGCCGGCCACGGCGGCGTCCAGGTCGGCATCGGCGAACACCAGGAAGGGGGCGTTGCCGCCCAGCTCCATGGATACCTTCTTGACGGTGGCGGCGCACTGGGCCAGGAGCTCCTTGCCGATCTCGGTGGAGCCGGTGAAGGTGAGCTTGCGCACCAGGGGGTTGCCGGTCAGTTCGCGGCCGATGGGGCCGGCGGAACCGGTGACGACGTTGAAGACCCCGGCCGGGAGCCCGGCCCGGACCCCCAGCTCGGCCAGGGCCAGGGCCGAGAACGGGGTGGCCGAGGCCGGCTTGAGCACCATGGTGCAGCCGGCGGCGAGGGCCGGGCCGGCCTTGCGGGTGATCATGGCCGAGGGGAAGTTCCAGGGGGTGATGGCCGCCACCACGCCGATGGGTTCCTTGAGCACGACGATCCGCTTGCCGGGAGCATGGCCCGGGATGGTGTCGCCGTAGACCCGCCGGCCCTCCTCCGCGAACCACTCGATGAACGAGGCCGCGTAGGCGATCTCGCCGCGGGACTCGGCCAGGGGCTTGCCCTGCTCCAGGGTCATGAGGGCGGCCAGGTCGTCCTGGCTGGCCATGATCAGCTCGAACCAGCGGCGCAGGATCCCGGACCGCTCCTGGGCGGTGCGGGCCTTCCAGGCCGGCCCGGCGGCGGCGGCGGCCTCGATGGCCCGGCGGGTCTCGGCCCCGCCCAGGCGCGGGACCGTGCCCAGCCGGGATCCGTCGGCCGGGTTGGTGACCGCCAGGGTGGCGCCGTCGTCGGCGTCCACCCAGCGGCCGTCGATGTGCGCGGACTGGCGGAACAGGGCCGGATCCTTGAACGCAGGGCTCATGGCTGCTCCTGGAGCCGGGCGCTGGCCACAGCGGCCGCCAGGGCGCCCAGGGCCAGATCGGCGGACTGTCGGGTGGATTCGTCGTCCGCGCCCACCGCGGCCAGGACCTCGGCACGGCCCAGCCGGGCCGCCTCGGCCAGGGTCAGGCCCTGGCAGAGATGGGCCAGGAGGCTGCCGCAGAGCACGAACGATTCGCAGCCGTCGGTGACGTAGGTGGCGCCCGCCACCCGGTCCCCCTCCAGCTTCAGCCAGATTTCCATGGCGTGGCCGCAGCCGCCCTCGGTGGCCCGGCCGTGGAGATCGGCGCCCTTCATGGGCGAGAAATTGCCCGGCACCAGCCGGAACCCGACGGAGGGATGGATGACGTTGCGCATGCCCTCATTCTGAGCGCATTTTCCGGGATTGGGAGGGGGTCTCTGCTGTATGCCTATTTGAGCATTCGATGATTTCATGGGACCATGCGAAGACATGCATTGAGGGGGATCCATGACCCAGCCCAGGCGCATCATCGTGGTCGGCGGCGTCGCCGGCGGGGCTTCGGCCGCCGCCCGGGCCCGGCGCCTGGACGAGACGGCCGAGATCATCCTCATCGAGCGGGGTCCTTCCGTCTCCTTCGCCAACTGCGGCCTGCCCTATCACATCGCCGGGGTCATCGCCGACCGGGCCAAGCTGCTGGTGCAGACCCCCCAGAGCCTCTCGGCCCGGTTCAACCTGGACGTGCGGGTGGACACCCTGGTCCAGGCCATCGACCCCGCCGCCCGCCAGGTGCGGACCCTGGACCTGAAGTCCGGCGCGGTCGCCACCCTGGGCTACGACGCCCTGGTCCTCAGCCCCGGGGCGGAACCGCTGCGGCCGCCCATTCCCGGCGCCGGTGATCCGCGGGTGATGACCCTGCGCAACCTGGGCGACATGGATGCGATCCAGGAGGTCCTGGCCGGCACCGCCTGCCGCCGGGCCCTGGTGGCCGGCGGCGGCTACATCGGCCTGGAGATGGCCGAGGCCCTGCGGCAGCGGGGCCTCGAGGTGGTCCTGGCCGAGCGCCTGGAACAGGTCATGAATGTCGCCGATCCGGAGATGGCCGGCCTGCTCCACGCCGAACTGGTGCGCAACGGCGTGGACCTGCGCCTGGGGACTTCGGTGGAGGCCTTCGAGCCCGGCGCCGGGCTCACCGCCCGGCTCAGCGACGGCACCCGGGTGGCGTGCGCCCTGGCCGTGCTGGCCGTGGGCGTGCGCCCGGAAACCGCCCTCGCCAAGGCCGCCGGCCTGGCCCTGGGCGCCACGGGCGGGATCCTGGTGGACGCGCAGATGCGCACCAGCGATCCGGCCATCTGGGCCGTGGGCGACGCCGTGGAAGTGCGCGACGCGGTGCTCGGCGGGCCCGCCCTCATCCCGCTGGCGGGCCCCGCCAATCGCCAGGGCCGGATGGCCGCGGACAGCATCATGGGCCGCCCGGCCGCCTACAAGGGCACCCAGGGCACCGCCGTCTGCAAAGTCTTCGACCTGGCCATCGCCATGACCGGCCTGGCCGAGAAGACCCTGGTCCGGCTGGGGGCGCCTTTCCACAAGATCTACCTGTATCCCGCCGACCACGCGACCTATTATCCCGGGGCCCAGGCCATGGCCCTCAAGCTGCTGTTCGAGCCCGGAACCGGCCGGATCCTGGGCGCCCAGGCGGTGGGCGCGGCCGGCGCCGACAAGCGCATCGACGTGATCGCCACCGCCATGCGCGGCGGGCTCACGGTGTACGACCTGGAGGACGCCGAGCTCTGCTACGCGCCGCCTTTCGGGTCGGCCAAGGACGCCATCAACATGGCCGGGTTCGTGGCCGCCAACGTGCTCCGGGGCGACGTCGCCCTGTGGGAGCCCGAGGAACTGGCCGGGCTGGGCCCGGGCCAGGTCCTCATGGACGTGCGCAACCCCGCCGAACACCGGGCCGGGACCATCCCGGGGGCGGAACTGGCGCCGGTGGACGAGCTCCGGAGCCGCCTGGCGGAGCTGGACCCGTCCAAGGAATACCTGGTGTTCTGCCAGGTCGGGCTGCGCGGCTACATCGCCAGCCGCATCCTCTCCCAGCGCGGCTTCCGGGTGCGCAACCTGGCCGGGGGGTACCGGCGCTACGCCATGTGGCAGGCCGCGCAGCGCCCGGCCCGGGCCTGAGCCGATGACCGAGCCCAGGCCCATCGCCAGGTACATCTGGCCCGCCGCCGCCGTCCTGGCCCTGACGCCCTGGGCGGGGTCGGCCACCGCCCTGCTGGGCGGCGCCGCGCTGGCGATCCTGCTGGGCAACCCCTACCAGCCGCTGTTCCGGCGCTGGACCCACCGGCTTCTGGCCTGGTCCGTGATCGGCCTGGGGGCCGGCATGGACCTGCGGATCGTGCTCAAGGCCGGCCTGCACGGGCTGGGCTACACGGTGGTGAGCATCTCGGCCACCCTGGCCCTGGGCATCTGGCTGGCCCGGCGCATGGGCGTGGCCGGCAACACCGGCCTGCTGATCAGCGCCGGCACCGCCATCTGCGGCGGCAGCGCCATCGCCGCCGTGGCGCCGGTGCTCGGCGCCGAGGAGCACGAGACCTCGGTGGCCCTGGGCACGGTGTTCCTGCTCAACGCCGCCGCCCTGGTCCTGTTCCCCCCCATCGGCCGGGCCCTGCACATGAGCCAGGAGGGTTTCGGCCTTTGGGCCGCGCTGGCCATCCACGACACCAGCTCGGTGGTGGGCGCGGCCCTGGCCTACGGCGCCAAGGCCCTGCAGATCGCCGTCACCGTCAAATTGGCCCGGGCCCTCTGGATCGTGCCGGTGGCCCTGGGCATCGGCATGCTGCGCAAGGGCCCGGCCACCGCCGGCAAGGGCAAGCGCCCCTGGTTCATCCTGGGCTTCCTGGCGGCCGCGGCCCTGGCCACCTATGTGCCCCTGTTCCATGTGCCGGCCCTCTGGGTGGCCCGGGGAGCGAAGCAGGGACTGGTGCTGACCCTGTTCCTCATCGGCGCCGGCCTCACCCCGGAGACCCTGCGCCGGGTCGGCGTCCGCCCCTTCCTGCACGGCCTGCTTCTGTGGGTGCTGATCGGCACCGCCAGCCTGGCCGCGATCCTGGCCGGAACCGTGAAGCTCTAGGGGGATCCCATGACCCACGCCGAATTCACCCTGCTGGCCGCGCTCATGGTGGGCGCGGCCTGGTTCTTCCTCCTGCGCGGGCGCAACCGCCAGGCGCCCTTGACCCGGCAGCAGCTCCAGGAGCTCCGCGCGCGCGGCGCGCTGGTGTTGGACGTCCGCAGCCCCGGCGAATTCGCCGCCGGCCACGCCAAGGGCGCCCGCAACATCCCGCTGCCCGTCCTCAAGGCGCGCCTGGGCGAGCTGGACCCGGGCAAGCCGGTGCTCACCTGCTGCGCCTCCGGCATGCGCAGCGCCTCCGCCCGCTCGATCCTGCTCCGCGCCGGATTCAAGGAAGTGCACAATGTCGGTCCGTGGACCGTGCTGAAGAACTAGCACCGGAAGTTCAAGGTCGATCCAGCGCCCGTTCTGGGCACAAGCATCCCTAAGCGGAGCAAGCTCCGCAAAGGGATGCTAGACCACCGACGCGGAGCGGTGGACGAGCTTGCGCACTTCCTCGAACAGTTCGGCGCCCTGGTAGTCGCCCTTCTGGAGGGTCCGGGCGACCCCGGCCGCCAGCAGCCGCGCGCGGTCCTCGGCGCTCAGTTCGCGGGCCGTGAGCACCACCAGGGGGATGTCGGCCCAGGCCGGGTTGCCCTGCTTGGCGACCAGGAACTGGAAGCCGTCCATCACCGGCATCATCAGGTCCAGCAGGATCATGCCCGGACGCCGCTGCTCCAGGCGCTCCAGGGCCTCCCGGCCGTCGCCGGCGGTGAGCGTCTCCAGGCCCTCGGCGGCCAGGCTGCGCACCAGGGCCTCCCGGGTCACCCGGTCGTCCTCGACCACCAGCACCGGCGCCGGCGGACCGGGCAGCATGTGGCGGGACAGGACCCGCCGGAGCCGTTCCCGGTTCAGGGGCTTGCCCAGGTAGTCCACGGCGCCCAGGGTGAAGCCCTTCTCGGGCTCGTCGACGACCGTGAGCATCACCACCGGCACCGCCGAGAGGTCCGGGTCGGCCTTGAGGGCGGTCAGCACGTCCCAACCGTCCAGGACCGGCAGGACCACGTCCAGCACGATCACTCCGGGCTGGTGGCGCCGGGCCAGGGTGAGGCCCTCCTGGCCGTCGCGGGCGCACCAGACCTGGTAGCCGTCCCGGGCCAGCAGGCGGGACAGGGAATCCAGGAGCGCGGGATCGTCGTCGATCAGCAGCACCGAACTGGCCCGGGTGGCCGCCGGGACCAGGGCCGGCAGAAGCTCCCCCAGCGCCCCGACCGTGGGCCGGCGGGGCAGGAGCATGGTGAAGGTGGAGCCGGTGCCCAGGGTGCTGGCGACCCGCACGTCGCCGCCCATCATCTGGCAGAATTTCCGGCTCAGGGTGAGGCCCAGGCCGGTTCCGCCGAAGCGCCGGGTGGTGGAGTCGTCGCCCTGGATGAATTCGCTGAAGATCCGGTCCAGCTGCTCCGGACCGATGCCGATGCCGGTGTCCGATACGGAGAAGGCCACCCAACCGGGCATCCCGGCGGGGCCGGGCTCCTGCCGGGCCTCCACGTGGATCGTCCCGTCCTTGGTGAACTTGCAGGCGTTGCTCAGGAGGTTGAGGAGCACCTGCCGGACCTTGGTGGCGTCGGCCACCATCTCGTCCAGGTCCGGGGCGCAGGCCATGGTGATGGCGTTGCCGTTCTGGGCGGCCAGGTTGGCCACGGTGCCCAGGACCTCTTCCAGGAGCGCCTGGACCTGGAACGGTTCGCTCACCAGCGACATCTTGCCGGATTCGATCTTGGCCAGGTCCAGGACATCGTTGATCAGGTTCAGCAGGTGCCGGCCCGCCGCCTCCACCCGGACCGCGTCGGCCTGGATGTCCTTGGCGCCATGATCCTCGGCCTCGTTGCGGATGACCTCGCTGTAGAGCAGGATGGCATTGAGCGGGGTCCGCAGCTCATGGCTCATGTTGGCCAGGAAGGAGCTCTTGGCGCGGTTCGAGACCTCGGCCCGTTCCTTGGCGACCTGCAGCTCGCTGTTGGCCTGCACCAATTCCGAGGTGCGCTGGGCCACCTCCCGCTCGAGGTTCTCCCGGTGCTGGGCCAGCCGCAGATCCTGATCCTCGACCCTGGCGAGCATGGCGTTGAAGCTGTCCACCAGCAGGCCCAGTTCGTCCTCGCTCTTCTTCACGGCCCGGAGGCTGTAGTTCCGGCTGGCGGTGACGTCGGCCACCAGTTCGGCCAGGCCGAGGATCGGGTCCGTCAGGACGCCCTGGAACCGGGAGACGAACAGGTAGGTCAGGATCCCCAGCAGCAGGGTGATGACGCCCAGGACCAGGCCGGTCCAGACCACCCGGTCGACGATCTCCCCCTGGTCGGACTCCAGGTAGAGCAGGCCGATGGGATGCCCGTCCTCGCTCTGGATGAACCGGGTGGTGGTCAGCATCCCGGCGGGATTGGGGCCGACCCGCTCGATCGTGCGGCTGAGAGGCATGGGCGGCTCGGAGCCGGACTCACCGATCGGATAGCTGCCCAGCACCGTCCCGTCGGCGCGGTAGATGCGGCCGGCCGTGATGTGCTTGCGGTCCTTGAGGCCGCCGAGGATCTTGGAGGCCGCCTCGGAATCCCCGAAGGCCACGGCGGAATTGGCGTTGTAGGCGATGATGCTGCCCAGGCTCTGCAGGTCCACGGCCGCCGCCGTGCGCAGGTAGTAGGCCTCGAAGGCCAGGAAGCTCATGGCCGCGAGCACCATGGCCAGGCCCGCGGTCAGCATCAGCATCAGGGTGACCTTTTGCCGCAGGGATTTCGGGGCCAGGGTTTCCATTGGGATCTCGAGCAGAGCGTTGGGACCACTTGAATAAGTCAATTAGATCAGGAAATCCATGTATTTCCATGGGGTCGGTGGATTTTCCCGGCCCGCCGGCGCCGGTCCCGCGGCCGGGGTGTAGGCTGGGGGCAGGAATCTGGGGGCGCCCGTGCTGAAACTCGAGACTTTTCCCGTGGGCCCGCTGGGCTGCAATTGCACCCTGCTCTGGGATCCGGTCCGGGCCGAGGGGGTGGTGGTGGATCCGGGCGGGGACGGCCCGCGGATCGCGGAGCGGGTCCGGACCCTGGGCTTCAAAGTCAAGGTCCTGCTGCACACCCACGCCCATTTCGACCATGTGGGCGCCACCCGGGAGCTGCAGGACCTCTGGCAATGCCCGGCCCTCCTGCACCCGGCCGACCAGTTCCTGCTGGACGCCCTGGATATGCAGACCGGCCTGTTCGGGATGGACGCCATCCCCCGGCCTGAGACGACCGGCCTGGCCCACGGCGATGCCCACCAGGGCCTGACCACCCTCCACACCCCCGGGCATACGCCCGGTTCCTGCTGCTTCCGGGGCGAGTTCGACCGGGGCGGGGTGGTCCTGGCGGGGGACACCCTGTTCCAGGGCGGGGTCGGCCGCACGGACCTCTGGGGCGGCAGCTGGGACCACCTCGAGGCCAGCATCCGCCGGGAACTCTACCCCCTGCCCGACGCCACGCTGGTGATCCCCGGGCACGGCCCGGCCACCACCATCGGCGCCGAGGCCGCCGGAAACCCGTTCGTCCACCGGTAATATTCCGGCCGCCGCGATCGGAGGGTGGGACAATATGCCCATCGGGAGGTGATCATGATCAACTTCGGCGCGGCACTGCTGCCATTCGTGGTGGCGATCGTCATCTGGGTGCTGTCCTGCATCCGCGTGGTCAACGAGTACGAGCGCGCGGTGATCTTCACCCTGGGCAAGGTGGGCCAGGTGCCCATGGGACCCGGGCTGATCTTCGTGTTCCGGCCCCTGCAGCGGGCGGTGGTGGTGAGCCTGCGCACCGTGGTGCTGGACGTGCCCAGCCAGGACATCATCACCCGCGACAACGTCAGCCTGAAGGTCAGCGCGGTGGTCTACTTCAAGGTGCTCGACACCAAGCAGGCCATCATCGGGGTGGAGAACTACTTCTTCGCCACCAGCCAGATCGCCCAGACCACCCTGCGCTCGGTGCTGGGCGAGGTGAGCCTGGACGAGCTGCTCGCGGCCCGGGAGAAGCTGAGCCTGCGCCTCCGGGAGATCATCGACCGCTCCACCGAGCCCTGGGGGGTGGAGGTGACCAGCGTCGAGCTGAAATCGGTGGACCTCCCCGACCAGATCCAGCGGGCCATGGGCAAGCAGGCCGAGGCCGAGCGGGAGAAGCGCGCCAAGATCATCGCCGCCGAGGGCGAACTGCTGGCCTCCCAGCAACTCCTCGAGGCCGCCGACAAGATCAGCCAGAACCCGGTGGCCATCCAGATGCGCTACCTGCAGACCCTCACCGAGATCGCCGTGGAGAAGAACAGCACCATCGTCTTCCCCCTGCCCATGGACCTGATGCGGGCCTTCGAGCACTACGCGAAAAAAGACTGAGAACCTGTCGCAGCGACCCGATCCGGGATACCATCGGCTCCTGGGGGTGACCATGCGGATGGGCGACTGGGATGTGCGGATCGTCAGCGGCGGGACCTTCCGCCTGGACGGCGGCGGCATGTTCGGCACCGTGCCCAAGGTGGTATGGGAAAAGGTCTGCCCGGCCGACGCCGAGAACCGGATCCTGCTGGCCACCAACTGCCTGCTCATCCGCGGCCGCGGCCACACGATCCTGGTCGACACCGGCAACGGCGACAAGGAGACGGACGAATTCATGGCCCGTTTCCAGTTCGAGGCCCGGGGCACGCTGGCCCGCAGCCTCGCCGCCGAGGGGGTCGCCCCCGCCGACATCGACCTGGTGGTGCTCACCCACCTCCATTTCGACCACGCCGGCGGCGCCACCTGCCTGGATCCGGAGGGCCGGCCCGTCCCGGCCTTCCCCGGCGCCCGCCACGTCCTCCAGGCCCGCGACCTGGACAACGCCCGCACGGCCTCCCTGCGCGAGCGCGCCTCGTACCTCCCGAAGAACTGGGAACCCCTGCAGGCCGTGGGGATCCTGGACCTGGTGGACGGCCCGGCGGAGCTCCTCCCCGGCCTGCGGCTGGTCCCCATCCCCGGCCACACCCCGGGACTGCAGGCCGTGGAACTGGAAGGCGGCGGCCGCAGCCTGGTCTACCTGGCCGACCTGATCCCCACCTCCCGCCACATCCAGCCCGCCTGGTGCATGGGCTACGACCTGGACGTGGTCACCTGCGTGCGCGAGCGGCTGCGGGTCCTGGAGGCGCACGCGGGCACCGGCACGGTGTTCGTGTTCGAGCACGACCCCGAGGTGCCCGCGGGGACCGTGGTCCGGGATGCCAAGGGCCGCTATGCGGTGACCCCGGTCGAGGTCTGATTCCGGGGACCGCCCTGGGCAAAAAAAACGTGTGTTTCCTTGATTTTGGACTACCTTATATATTGATTTACGGGTCATTCCGTAAATATCGAGAGACTTTTAATAAATACTTTTAACCCGGCGCCATGGCCCCATGAAACGGCTCCCGCAAAAGGGGCGCTGCCGCCCATCCATCCGAAAGGTGTTCCTATGCTCAAAGGCACGTGGCTCATCCCCGTCCTCTGCTCCGGCGTGGCCCTGTGCGCCCAGTCCCTGGGCGACCTCAACGGCCTGGCCCAGGCCGCCGCCCACTTCTGCTCCCATGGCATGGCCGCCGGCCGGGACCCCGGAACGGCCGCCCTGTACCGGATCACCGGCGACCAGGGTGGCGCGGCCCCCAGCCCCATGACCAAGGGCGTGGACGTGACCCACTGGTCGTTCCAGTACAAGCTCGTCGCCGTCGGCACGGATCCCGGCCCGGACGGCGGCTTGGCGGTGCCGGAGTCCATCCACCAGGGCGTCCTGGCCGAATGCACCCGGGGCATCTTCGGAAAATTCCAGTATTCGACGGCCCTCGTGACCGACGCCCGGTCCCTGGAATACACCTGGATCGCCATCTCCCTGGACGATGCCCTGGCCCAGGTCAAGGCCCACGGCTACAGCGGCACGTTCGAGAAGGTCACCCTCATGCGCCCCATGAACCCGAGCATCCCCGACGAGTACGTCTACATCTTCGACTGCCCCGCCGACCACGTCCGGGTGGCCATCTCCACCCAGACCGGGGCGCTCATGTGGACCGAGAAATACCGGTGCTAGGCACCCGGCGTCACAGTTCCGTCACCACCTGGCCGGCGTTGCGCGGATCGAACGGGATCTCGGACCGGTAGCAGGCGGCGATGAAGGATTCGCGATCCTGGCAGCGCAGGTAGGCCTCCATGGGCGCCACCTTGCGGGCCAGGATCAGTTCCATCAGGGCGTCGTTGTGGGAGACCTGGCCGTAGCGGCTCTGCTTCATGGCGATGTTCAGCTGGGAGAGCTTGTCCGAGCGCAGCAGGGAGGCGATGCTGGGCCCGTTGAAGAGGCTCTCCATGGCCACCACCTGGCCGCCACCCTCCATGGGCAGCAAGGTATGGCCGAGAATGGCCGTCAGCGCGTCCGCCAGCCGGGCCAGCATCCGCCGCCGCTGGTCGAAGGGGAAGAATCCGGCCAGGGTCGTAAGGGTCTCCTCCTGGGAGGCGGTGGCCAGGGTGGCCAGCACCATGCGCCCGGTCTGGACGGCCTGGAGGGCCAGCTCCAGGGTCTGGCCGTCGCGGATCTCGCCGATGGCCAGGATGTCCGGTGACTGCCGGAGCGCGGCCCGGATGGCCTGCTTCTGGCGCACCGGGTCGCAGCCCACCTCCCGCTGCCGGATCAGGCAGTGGCCCCGCGGGAACTCGAACTCGACCGAATCCTGGATGGTGACGATGAAACCCGCGCGCGTGGCGTTGGCCTGGTTCAGGAGGCAGGCCAGGGTGGTGGATTTGCCGCTGCCCATGGGGCCGGTGAGAATGATGAGCCCCTTGTTCAAGGCGGCCAGCCGGCGCACCGTGTCCGGGATGCCGAGGCTTTCGGCATCGGGCACTTCGCGCGGGATCACCCGTACGGCGATGGCCGGGCCGGCGTGGTCATGCATCAGGCTCACCCGCAGGCGGCACGGCAGGCCCGGATCCAGGCGGGCGAACTCGGTGTCCTGGCCGGCCAGGAAGGCCTCCCAAACCTTGGGCGGAACCCAGGTCTGGACCAGTTCCTGCAGCCGCTTGGCGGGCAGGTTGCCATAGCTGCTCTGGGATTCCACCATGCCCCCCATGCGCACCAGGGGGGGCTCATCCACCGTGAGGTAGAGGTCCGATCCCCCCCCGCTCAGGAGCTTGACGATGAGGGGATCGAGGCTGTTCAGGGGGGTGGGCGGACCGCCGGGCTCGGCCTCCGCGTGGGAGCCGAAGCGGCCCGCCACCAGGCGGGTGCCGACGTTGGTCTTGACCACCAGGAACTGGAACCGGGTCCCCTCGAACAGATATTCGAAATTGACCTGGTCCCCGCGGTGGTAGTTCAGCGCCTCGGCCTCGGGGAGGATCTCCCGGGTCAGGCCGTCCAGCACCGAACCAAGCAACTCCTGCGAGCTGAGGGTGATCCGGTGGCCGCCCGCCACTTCCACGATCGGCGGGTCGCCCGGATCCAGGCGCAGGACGGTCGCGCCCTTGTTCACCATCTGCTGGAGAAACTTATCGATTTTTGCCATGCCGGCCACCGTTCAGGCTGATTTGATCGCCTATCCTAGCAGCTTTCCCATCCGAGGTAGCGCAGACTCCTTGGCCGGGCGGCGCCCCTCGGAGCCTCAGTCGGCCGGTTCCATGCGGCCGCAGGGCGGACAGCGGCGGAAATACCGGCCCCGGGCGGTGGACGGCACCAGCCGCATGGGCTGGCCGCAGTCCGGGCACAGCCCGGCCTCGGGCAGCGCCTCCGGGGCGTCCTGGGCCCAGGCGCCGCAGATCACGCAGACCTTGGCCCCGGCCCGGGTGGTCCGGACGGGTCCCTGGCAGAGCCGGCAGTTCTCCGCGGCCCGGCCCTCGGGGTCGGTCTCGTAGGCCACGCGGCAGTCGCGATCCCTGGCGGCGGCGCATTTCACGTAGGATCGGCCTTCCCAGACCCGGAGGTGGAGATCGGAACCGCACCGGGGACAGGCCCCCACCACGGGCCCCGAGGGCGGTCGGGCGTCGCGGGCCGGCCCGGCCCCCTTGATCTGCCCCACCACGTCCCGGACGAAGCCCCGGATCCCCTCCATGAAGGCTTCCCGGCCGGCCTCGCCCCGGCGGATGCGCTCCATCTGGGCCTCCCATTCGCCCGTGAGCTGCGGGCTCTTCAGGGCCTCGGCCGGAATGCTCTTCACCAGCTCGATGCCCTTGGCGGTGGGCTGCAGGATGTTGCGCTTGCGCTCCAGGTAGGCCCGCTTGAGCAGGGTCTCGATGATGTTGGCCCGGGTGGCGGGGGTGCCCAGGCCGCAATCCTTCATGGCGCCCTTGAGCGCGTCGTCATCCAGCTCCTTGCCGGCGCTCTGCATGGCCCCCAGCAGATCGGCCTCGCTCATGCGCTTGGGCGGGGTGGTCTGGCCGGCCTTGGGGAACAGGTCGCGGGTGGCCACGGCCTCGTCCTTGACCACGGCGGGCAGGGAGCCGGCCTCCTCCTCGTCCTCCTCGGGTTCCGGGGCCCCGGCCTCCCTGGCGGTTTCCTTGCGGGCACGGGCATGGGGCGGGTCGACTTCGGACCAGCCCAGGGCCTTGACCACGGTGCCGGTGGCCTTGAAGGCCTCCTTCCCGATGCGGGTGATGATGGTGGTGCGGGCCTCGATCCGCTCCGGCCAGAAGGCCGCCAGGAAGCGCCGGGCGATGAGTTCGTAGATCCTGGCCGGGTCCCCGCGCAGGGTTCGGGCCGGGTTCTCGGTGGGCACCAGGGCGGTGTGGTCCTCCACCTCCTTGTCGTTGACGAAGCGCTTGTCCAGCTTGACCGGCCAGCGCCCGCGGAGCTGGTCCACGAAAGGGTGCAGCTCGGTGAGCTGGCCCTGGGCCAGGGCCCGGATCCAGCTTGGAATCCTGGCGGCATCGGACTCGGTGAGGCAGCGGGAGTTGGTGCGCGGGTAGCTGATGAGCTTGGCCTCGTAGAGCTCCTGGGCCACCGCCAGGGTGTGCTCGGCGGTGAAGCCGAAGCGCTTGTTGGCCTCCTTCTGGAGGTTGGTCAGATCGTAGAGGAGCTCGGGGCGCTTCTTCTCGGTCTTGGCGGTGACCGAGGCGACCCGGCCCGGCTTGCCCTTGAGGGCCTCGGCCATTTCCCGGGCCGCGGCCTCGGTGTCGAAGCGGTCCTGGTCGCGCCCGTCGGCGCGGACGAACCACTTGCCCTTGTAGGTGCCGGCCTCGGCCTGGAACAAGGCCCAGAGGGTCCAGAAGTCCTTGGGGACGAAATCCAGGATCTCCAGTTCGCGGTTCACCAGAAGGGCCAGGGTCGGGGTCTGGACCCGGCCCACCGAATAGACGCCTTCCCCGCCGGAGCGCCGCTGCACCAGGGTCTGCGCCCGGGTGCAGTTGATCCCCACCAGCCAGTCCGCCTCCTGCCGGCAGCGGGCGGCGTCGCGCAGGCCCGCGTAGGCCGAACCCGGCTTCATCTTCCCGTAGGCCTCCCGGATGGCGTCGTCGGTGAGGCTGGAGGTCCAGAACCGCTGCACCGGCTTGTCGGTCCCGGCCAAGCGGTAGACCAGGTCGAAGATCAGCTCCCCCTCCCGGCCGGCGTCGGTGGCGTTGACGATCTCGCCCACGTCGGCACGGTTCATGAGCTTCTCCACGACCTGGAACTGGTCGCGGGTGGATTCGATCGGGGCGTAGCGGAATTCCCCGGGAAAGAACGGCACCGTATCGAGCCGCCAGTGCTTGAGGCCGGGGTCGTAGCCTTCCGGGGCCAGGGCCTCGACCAGGTGGCCCACGCACCAGGTGACGATGACGTTGCCGCCCTGGATGAAGCTGCGCCCGGAGCCCGGGATCCCCAGGGCCGCGGCGATGGCGCGGCCCATGCTCGGTTTTTCGCTGACGATGAGACGGATCGAATCGGCCATGGAGTTCCATTGTAGACTTCCTGTCCGGGCTCCGCCCGGTCAGGAAGTGGGGGTGTGGGGGGACGCGATTGCAACAGATAGCGCACTGCGCTATCTGTCGCAATCGTCGAGCTTCGCGAGCGGGCGGTCCCCCCACAGTCACACCAGGTGCCGAGGCGGGGGATTGTGTACACTGTGAGGGAGGATAGCGATGGCATTCACTCCCGGTTCCAAGCGCGGCCAGATGGCGGAAATCAACATGACGCCCCTGATCGACGTGATGCTGGTGCTCCTGATCATCTTCATGGTCGCCGCGCCCATGCTCACCACCGGCGTGGACGTGAACCTGCCGGAGAGCCGCACCGGCAAGAACCTCACCTCCGAAGCCCTGGTGGTGACCCTGGCCCGGGACGGCCGGATCGAATTTGAGAAGCGGTTCATCCAGGAGGGCGTGCTCCGGACCGAGCTCCGGCAGCGGTTCGCCGCCCAGAACCGGCGCCCGGTCATGGTCCGGGCCGACGGCAGCATCCCCTACAGCCGGGTGATCGCGGTGGTGGACGCCATCCGCGAGGCCGGCTTCACCCAGGTCGGCTTCGTCACCCAGGCCACCACCGCCCCGGCCGGCGCGGAACCCCCGCCGCCCGACGGGGCCCCGGCCCCGTGAGCCAGGATCTCTATGCCTACCTGCGGGAACGGTCCCGCCTGGGCAAGCGGGGCCTGGGCAAGGGCGTCGGCCTGAGCCTGGCCGCCCACGCCCTGGTGGCGGGCGCGCTCCTGCTCAGCGCCAAGGCCCCGCCGCCGCCGGAGGAGGTCAAGGTCACCTGGGTCACCCTGCCCGCCATGGGCGTGGCGGGGGTCGCCGGAGGCCAGGGTCCCCTGGAAGCCGGCCGGGAGGGCGAGCGCCAACGCCGGGTCGAGGAGGTGGCGCCCAAGCTGGCCGAGCCTTCCACGTCCAGCGCCTCACCGAACGCCTGGGGGATCAAGCCCACCAGGCCCGTGCAGGGCACCAGCGCCAACCCCGACAGCCTGGGCAAGGCGCCCGTGGCCTCCAAGGGCAAGGCGCCCGCCGCCAACCCCACCCCCGGCGCGGCCGGTTCCGGCGGCGGCGGAGCCATCGGCGCCGGCACCGGGATCCCCGGGCTCAAGGCCAGCAACGGCGTCCAGGGCGGGACCGGGCTGGTGGGAGACCTGGACGGGGATTTCCCGTTCGTCTGGTACCTCCAGCAGATCCAGACGCGCATCACCGGCAACTGGAACCGCATCACCTCCGCCCAGGGCCGGGTCCAGGTCTACTTCCGGATCCGCCGGGACGGCGGCATCGACAGTCCCCGGGTGGAGATCCCGAGCGGCAACAACAACCTCGACCAGAGCGCCCTCATGGCCGTCCGCCGGTCCGATCCTCTGCCCGCCCTGCCCCCCGGCTTCGAGGGTTCCTCCCTCGGGGTGCGGTTCTGGTTCACCTACCTGGGCAACTAGCCTTCGGTCGCCCGGCGCTGCTTGATGAGGACCAGGGTGCTGCCCTTCGGACTGCGCTCCATGATCACGTCGTCCATGACCTGCTTCATGAAATAGACCCCCCGGCCGCAGGGCTTGAGGAGGTTCTCGGGCAGGTTCGGGTTGGGCAGGGTGGCCAGGTCCACCCCGGGACCGGAGTCCTGGATGCGGATTTCCAGCCGGCTGGGCAGGGGCGTGAAGGTCACCTGGATGCTCTTGCGCTTGTCCAGGCCGTTGCCGTGGCGCATGGCGTTGGCGATGCCCTCCTGGATCGCCAGCCAGAGCCGCTCCCCGTCCTCATGGGAAAAGTTCATGTGCTTGAGCAATTCCGCGCCGACCACCTGGATCAGGTCGATGAACCTGAGGTCCGTGTTGCACGTGAGGGTGACGGGTAGCAGGGGCGCAGCGTTCATGTACAAATATCCTTGGGCATCGGGAACCCAACCCTAAGTAGATTGGAAATCCCATCGAAATGCCAGGAAATAACACCTGCCGCCGGACCCGTCCGCGAGGTACACTATAACCCTGACCGGATTGGTCGGGATTGGAGTCGGGCAATGAAGGTGATCGTGGCCAAGACGGCCGGATTCTGCTGGGGCGTGCGCCGGGCGATGGACGCCGTCCTGGAAGCCTCCACCCGCAGCAAGGCCGGCCCGGTCCAGACCCTCGGCCCGCTCATCCACAACCCCCAGGCCCTGGAACTGATCGGCCGCAGGGGCGTGGCGGTGGCCGACAGCCCGGAGAGCGTCAAGGACGGCACGGTGGTGATCCGGGCCCACGGCATCCCCATCCAGGCCCTGCGGGGCCTCAAGGAGCGCCAGCAGAAGGGGACCCTCGCCATCGTCAACGCCACCTGCCCGGAAGTCGCCAAGGTCCACAGCAAGATCAAGAAGTGGAGCCCCAAGGGCTACTTCACCGTGATCCTGGGCACCCACGGCCACGCCGAGAGCGTGGCCCACCAGAGTTTCGCCGAGAACGGCAGCGCCATCGTGGCCAACCTCGAGGAGGCCCGCGCCCTGCCCGGCGAGCACCTGGAAAAGGTCCTGATCGTGGCCCAGACCACCTTCACCGTCAAGGACTTCCAGGAGATCTCCGACGACCTGCGGAGCCGCGCGGGCGACTGCATCATCGAGAACACCATCTGCGAGGACACCTGGACCCGCCAGGAGGAGGCCCGGACCCTGGCCCAGGCCGTCGACCAGGTCATCGTCGTGGGCGGCAAGGCCTCCTCCAACACCAAGCACCTGGCCGAACTGGCCCACCACTACGGCAAGCCGGTCCAGTACGTGGAGACCGCCGCCGAACTGGACCTCTCCCGCCTTTCCCAGACCGGCACGGTCGGGGTCATGGCCGGCGCCTCCACCCCCACCTGGCTGGTGGAGGAGGTGGTGGACGTGCTGGAGCAGCACGGGAAGGGGCCCGAGCATTTCACCCGCCTGCTCAACGCCGCCTTCGGCACCCCGCTGCGGCTGGCCCTGGGCGCGGCGGCGCTGACCCTGGGCGTCCACACCTGGACCGGCATCCGGCCCATCTCCTGGCGCTACCCGGCCATCACCGGGCTCTACGTCCTGGCCATGTTCCTCCTGGCCCCGTACCTGAACCCGCTGGGCCTGGGCTCCAAGGGGCCCGCCCGGGCCCGCCTCCTCGAGCGCAACCGCCGGTTCATGGTCGGCACGGCCACCGTCTCCCTGCTGACGGCGCTGGTGCTGGCCGCCACCCTGGGGGTGGGCTCGCTGCTGGTGGTGGCGGGCGCCTCCGCCTTCGGCCTGGTCTACAAGCGCAAGCTGCATCTCGGCGCCATGGAGCTGAGCATCCAGGCCATCCCCGGCTCCAAGGACATCCTGGTGCCCCTGGCCCTGGCGGTGGTGGCCCTGGCCCTGCCACTCTGGCATTACGGCCTGCCCTGGGGCGCCCGGGTGTGGGCCGGGATCGCCCTGGTGTCGGTGCTGGCCTTCGCCCGGACCACCCTCTACAACCTCCGGGAGATGCAGAACGACCAGATCCTCGGCAAGGAGACCCTGCCCATCGTCTTCGGCCGCCGGACCACCAAGATCTTCCTGCTCGCGGCCCTGGCACTGGCCGCCGTCGCGGCGGCCTGGGCCGCGGTCGTCGACCCCGGACCGCGGATGGGCCTGGAGCTGACCGTCGTGCTCGCCTGCCTTCTGTACCCGGTGCTGCACCTGTGGCTGTTCCAGGAGCGGTTCTCGGCCGGCAAGCCGAAGTTCGAACCCTGGGTCGAGCTGAGCTTCTACCTGGCCGGGCTGCTGGCGATCGTGTGATGGCCCGGGCGACGGGCCAGGCCCCGAATCCCGTACTCGCCCGCCTCGCCTCCGTCCCCTTCGCCGTGGCCCTGATCGGCGCCCTGGCGGCGCTGGCCGCCTTGCGCCCCTTCGCCTCCTGGAAATTCCTGGCCGTGGCCTGCCTGCCGATGCTGGCGGTGACCTGGACCCGCCGGCCCTATGACCGGGCCCGGGCCGGCTTCCTGCTGGTCCACGCAAGTCCCGCCCTGATCCTGGCCGGCCTCGCCACCGGGATCCCATGGGCGGCCCTCCCGGGCCTGGCCGCCCTGGCCCTGGGCCTGCCCTGGATGTTCTACCTCAAGCCCCTGCTCAGGCCCAAGGCCAAGGCCCCCGCTCCCGCCTGGCAGCGCCTCACCCTCCACGGCACCCGCCTGCTGGCCATGGCCGCGCTCGCCGCGCTCCTGGGGGCCGCCGGGACCGGAGCGCCGCAGCCCCGCGGGGCCCTGGCCGCCTTCCTGGTCCTGGCCCTGGCCCTGCACATCCATCACCTCAAGGCCTGGAAGGGCCGCAACGCCCAGCTCGCGGGGCTGGCGGCCTGGGGCCTGTCCCTGGCGGCCTGGCTCGGACTCCGGTAAAGATGGGATCGGGGGAGACGACATGGCGGAGCCACGACGCGGCTGGGTGGTGATCACGGGTTGTTCGACCGGCATCGGCCGGGCCCTGGTGGGGGCCTGCCGGAGCCGCGGCTGGGGGGTGGTGGCCACGGCCCGGCGCCTGGAGAGCCTGGCCGACCTGGCCGCGGCCCCGGACCTGCGCTGCCTGGCCCTGGACGTGACCGATCCCGGCAGCCTGGCGGCGGCCGCGGCCGGCTGCCGGGACCTGCGCGTGACCGCCCTCATCAACAACGCCGGCTACGGCCAGCTCGGCCCCCTGGAACACGTCCAGCCCGGGGAGCTGCGGGCGCAGCTGGAGACCAACGTCATCGGCCTGCACGCCGCCACCGTCGCCTTCCTGCCGCTGATCCGCGCCGGCGCCGCGCCCGGCGAAGGGCGGATCGTCCAGGTGTCCAGCATCCTGGGCCGGATCAACGTCCCCATGGCGGGGGCCTACTGCGCCTCCAAGCACGCGGTGGTGTCCCTGGCCGAGACCCTTAGGCTTGAGCTGGCGCCCGGGATCCGGGTGCTGCTGGTGGAACCCGGGGCGATCCGCTCGGAATTCCGGGCCAACCTGGGCAAGGCCGTGGAGGGCATGACCGGACGGATCCAGGGCACGCCCTTCGAACCGCTCCTGGCCGCCTACCTGGCCCGGAACCGCGCGCGCGCCGCCACCCACGGACTGACGGCGGAAGCCTGCGCGGACCGGATCGGCGCGGCCATGGCCCGGCCCCGGCCCCCGCGCCGGCTCCTGATCGGCCGCGACGCCCTGGGCTCGACCCTGGCCAAGGCCTTCCTGCCTGCGGGCGTGTGGGAGTGGGGGTTGCGGAAAGCGTTCGGTCTCTAGTGACAGGCGGGGATCCGGGGAACAAACTGTTGCCATGACCGAGAACCGCCTCTACCTCATCGACGCCTTCGCCCTGATCCTCTCGGTATCCGCTGCGCGGATACGCGAGACCTCCCCCCTGGTGGGCGAGGCGGTCCATGGTTGAGCGACGCCTTTATCTGATCGACGCCTTTGCGCTCATCTTTCGCGCCTACTACGGGAACATGCGGATCAAGAACGGCGCCGCCGTGACGATGGCCCGGATGCTCCTGGCCATCGTCGCCCAGCACAAGCCCAGCCACCTGGCCATGGTCTTCGACCTGCCCGAGCCCACCTTCCGGCACCAGATCTATCCCGAGTACAAGGCCAACCGGGCCGAGATGCCCGAGGACCTGCGGCCCCAGGTGCCGATGATCCGGGAGCTGACGAAGGCCCTGAACATCCCCATCGTCGAGCTGGCCGGGTACGAGGCCGACGACGTCATGGGCACCCTGGCCCGGCAGGCCTCGCGCGCCGGCCTGCCGGCGGTGATCGTGAGCCCGGACAAGGATCTCCTGCAGCTGGTCGACGACGCCGGCGGGATCCAGGTGCTCAACAACCGCGACGGCGAGGCCTGGATCGACCGGGCCGGGGTCAAGGAGCGCTTCGGCGTCTGGCCCGAACAGGTGGTGGACGTGCTCGCCCTGATGGGCGACGCCAGCGACAACATCAAGGGGGTCGAAGGAATCGGCGAGAAGGGCGCGCGCGATCTCATCGAGCAGTACGGCAGCCTGGACGCGGTGATCGCCCACCGCTCCGAGCTCAAGCGCAAGGCCCACCGGGAGGGCCTGGAGGCGGCCCTGGAGCGCCTGCCGCTGGTGCGCCGGCTGGTCACCGTGGTGACCGACCTGGAACTGCCCCTGGGCCTGGACGACCTGGCCTACCCGGGGGTGGACCCGGTCCAGGCCCGGGCAGCCTTCAAGGCCATGGGCTTCGAGGCCCTGACCAAGGAGTTCACCGGCACCGGCGAGGCCGGCACCGCCGCCGCCGCCCGCACCTACCGGGCCGCCGCGAGCCTGGACGAGCTGGCCGGGGCCGTGGCCGCCTGCAGGAAGGCCGGGGTCTTCGGCCTGGACACCGAGACCACCTCGATCGACCCCACCCGCGGCCACCTGGTCGGCCTGAGCCTGGCCTGGCGCCCCAACGAAGGGCTGTACGTCCCCCTGGCCCACCTCAAGCCGGGCTCCTCGGACATGGAGGGGGCCCTGCCCGGGCTGCTGCCGGAGTCGGGCCTGCCCGAGGGCCTCCTGGACCTGCGCGGGGATCCGCTGGCCTTCTTCCGGGAGCTCGCCGAACACCTGGATCCCCGGAACCTGCCCTTCAAGGAGGCCCGGGAGCTGCTGGCGCCCCTGCTGGCCGACCCCGAAGTCCGCAAGGCCGGCCAGAACCTCAAGTACGACCTGCAGGTGCTGGAGCGCCACGGCCTGCCGGTGCGCGGGATCGGCGACGACAGCATGGTCCTGAGCTTCCTCCTGGATTCCCGGCTCCGCCACAACCTGGACGACCTGAGCGCGCGGCACCTGGACCTGCGGCCCATCCCCTTCGAATCGGTGGTGGGCAAGGGCAAGGCCGCCAAGCGCTTCGACCAGGCCGATTTCGGGCAGGCCGTGCAGTACGCCGCCGAGGACGCCGACCTGGCCCTTCAGCTCTGCGCCAAGTTGCGGCCGCTGCTGGCCGCGGACCCGGCCCTGGTCCGGCTCTACGAGCAGGTGGACCTGCCCCTGGTGCCGGTGCTGGCGGAGCTGGAGCTGGACGGGGTGGGGCTGGACGTGACGGTCCTGGAAGGGCTGGCGCGGGAGATGCGGATCCACCGGGACGCCGCCGGAGCCCGGGCCGTGGAGCTGGCCGGCGAGGACTTCAACCTCAACAGCCCCACCCAGCTCGGCAGGATTCTCTACGAGAAGATGGGTCTGCCGGTGCTCAAGCGGACCGACAAGACCAAGGCCCCGGCCACCGACGAGGACGTGCTCTCGGACCTGGCCAAGCGGGAGGACGGGGAGATCGCCCGGGTCCTGCTGCGCCATCGCCAGCTGCAGAAGCTGCTGGGCACCTATGTGGAGGCCCTGCCGGGGATGGTCAACCCGATCACCGGCAGGCTGCATACCCGCCTCCACCAGGCGGCGGTGGCCACGGGCCGGCTGGCCTCCTCGGACCCCAACCTGCAGAACATCCCCGCCCGCACCGAGGAGGGCCGGGCCATCCGCGGCGCCTTCGTGCCCGGCCCCGGACGGGTGTTCCTGGACGCGGACTACAGCCAGATCGAGCTGCGGGTGGTGGCGGCCCTGGCCGGGGACCCGGTGCTCCTGGGCGCGTTCGCCCGGGGCGAGGACATCCACCGGCGGACCGCCTCCGAGGTGCTGGGCGTGCCCATGGAGGCGGTCACCGGGGAGCAGCGCAGCGCCGCCAAGGCGGTGAACTTCGGGCTTCTCTACGGCCAGGGCGCGTTCGCCCTCTCGGCCAGCCTCGGGATTTCGTTCAAGGAGGCCAAGGCCTTCATCGAAAGGTATTTCGAACGGATGCCCAAGGTCGCGGAGTGGATCGAGGGCACCAAGGCCCGGGCCCTGGAAGAGGGCCTGGTGCGCACGTTCTGGGGCCGGATCCGGCGGATCCCGGATCTGCAGTCCGCCAACCAGGGCTTGAAGGCCCAGGCCCTGCGCGAGGCCGTCAATACCGTCGTCCAGGGCACCGCGGCCGACATCATGCGCCGGGCCATGGTGCGCCTGCACGCGGGCCTGGAGCGGGAGGGCCGTGCGGCGCGGCTCCTGCTGCAGGTGCACGACGAGCTCCTGGTGGAGGCGCCGGAGGCGGAAGCGCCGGCGGTCTCGAGGCTGCTCCGGGAGGCCATGGAGGGGGCCGACGATCTGGGCCCGCTGGGGGTCCCCCTGTCGGCGGAAGTGCGGCGGGGCTCCAGCTGGCTGGAATGCAAGTGAACCATTGAACTGGGAGGTCCGATGCAGAACTTCACGTTCCACAACCCCACGCGCATCCTGTTCGGGGCAGGGCAGATAGGTTCCCTGCCCCGGGAGGTGCCCCGGGGCGCGCGCATCCTCCTGGCCTACGGCGGCGGCAGCATCAAGACCAACGGCGTCTACGACCAGGTGAACAAGGCCCTGGCCGGCTTTGAGCTGGTGGAATTCGGCGGGATCGAGCCCAACCCCACCTTCGAGCACCTCATGAAGGGCGTCGCCCTGCTCCGGGAACGGCAGCTGGACTTCATCCTGGCGGTGGGCGGGGGTTCGGTGCTGGACGGCTGCAAATTCATGGCCGCGGCGGTCTCCTGGCAGGGCAATGAATGGGATCTGGTGGCCCGGCACATGGCCCCCCTGAGCGCGCTTCCCGTCGGCACCGTCCTCACCCTCCCCGCCACCGGCTCCGAAGCCAACGGCGTGGCGGTCATCTCCCGGGCCGCGACCCGGGAGAAGCGGGTCCTCTCCTCGCCGCTGCTGTTCCCGCGCTTCTCCATCCTGGACCCGGAAGCCACCTTCAGCCTCCCGCCCCGGCAGATCGCCAACGGCGTGGTGGACGCCTTCGTGCACACGGCCGAACAGTACCTGACCCACCCCGCCGAGGTCCCCTCCCCCCTCCAGGACCGTTTCGCCGAGGGCATCCTCTCGACCCTGATCGAGGAGGGCCCGAAGACCCTGGCCAATCCCACCGATTACGCCAGCCGGGCCAACGTCATGTGGTGCGCCTGCCAGGCCATGGGCGGCGCCGCCGGAACCGGCGTCCCCCATGACTGGGCCACCCACGCGCTCGGCCACGAACTCACCGCCCTGCACGGCCTGGACCATGCCCGGGCCCTGGCGATCATCCTGCCCAACCTCCTCTGGGTCCAGCGCCGGAGCAAGCGGGAGAAGCTGATCCACTACGCCGAGCGGGTCTGGGGCATCACCCAGGGCACCGAGGCCGCGCGCCTGGAGAAGGGCATCATCCAGACCCGGGCGTTTTTCGAGACCATGGGCAATCCGACCCACCTGAGCGCCTACGGCCTGGAGGGGGAGAACTTCGTCGAGCTGGTGGACCGCCTGCAGGCCCGCAAGGCCCTGCCCCTGGGCGAGCTCAAGGATATCGGCCGCGAGCAGGTGCTGGAAATCCTGGCCCTGGCGCGCTGATCCGGGGGGCTGGCCCAGATCGATTGCCGACCCGGGCCGGGCCGGGTATTGTAATATCTGGAAATTGGAAATAAATACCATGCTGTCAAACCGACCCGCGCGACGGGGGTTCGCCATCCTGCCCGACCTTGGCCCCGTCCTCGCGGGACTCCTGGCGGTGCTGCCCCTGGCCGCGGCCGGATCGGCCGCGCAGCCCGGGGTGTTCACGTTCCGCAGCTACGGCACCGAGGATGGGCTGAGCAACCTGGGCATCTACGCCATCGCCCAGGATGCCGAGGGCTACCTCTGGACCGGCACGGACGATGGCCTCTACCGCTACGACGGCCACCGGTTCCGGGTGGGCGGCACGGGCCTGAAGGGCGGCCCGGTCTGGGACGTGGCGACCGGTCCGGACCGCGGGCTCTGGGTCAGCACCGACGACGGCGCCTACCGGCTGGAAGGCTCCGCCCTCCTGCCGGTGGAGGGGCTGCCCCGGCAGCGGCCGGCCTTCCTGGCCCTGGGCCCCGGGGACCGGGCCATCGCCGCCCTGGGCAGCCAGCTGTTCAGCCGGAACGGTCCGGGTCCCATGGCCCCGCTCAAGACCATGCCCGGCCAGATCTCCCACGGCTGGGCCAGCCGGGACCTGGACACCCTGCTGATCGCCACCGACACCGAGCTATGGCGCCTGCAGGCCGGCGCCTGGGACCACATCGAACTGCCCAAGCCCCCCGGCACCTCCATCCGGGTGTTCCAGGACAGCCGGGGGCACATCTACCTGCGCAGCCGCACGAGCGTCTGGCGGCGGGCCGGCTGGGTCGGCGCGTGGTCCGACCTTTCCCGCGCCCTGCCCGGCAATGCCTTCAACGCCTATCCCCCGGTCGAGGACGCCATGGGCCGGGTCTGGGTGGGCACCTCCCGCGGCCTGGCCTGCCTGGATGGGGACCGTGCCTGGATCCTGGACGAAGCCAAGGGCCTCCCCGGCGGCTGGGCCGGGCCGGTCATGCTGGATCGGGAAGGCTCCCTATGGGCCGGCAGCGAGGGCCTGCAGAAGCTCAAGGGGCGCTTCCTCTGGACCAATTTCGGCATCCACCAGGGCCTGCCCTCCCCGGATGTCTGGGATATCGGCCGCAGCCTGGACGGGCAGATGTTCGCCTGCACCGAACACGGCGTGGCCACGCTGCAGGGGGAACGCTGGACCGTGGTCCCCGGCACGGAGGGACGGACCTACATCGCCGGCGGCGGCGACGGCCGGAATGCGCTCTGGTTCGGCGGCGAGGGACGGGGGACCCTCACCCGGCTCGACCTCCGGACCCACCGGACCGAACAGGTGGCGACCCCGCCCTGCAAGCCCACCGATGTCGTGCTCGCGATCAGCAAGGACGGCGGCGAGGGGGTCTACCTGGCCACCCGCAACGAAGGGGTGTTCCATGTGCACCGCGGCGGCTCCGGCTGGGTGACCGAGCCGATGCCGTTCCCCGAGATGCACACCCAGGAGCGGGTGAACTCGGTGCGCTGGACGGCCACGGGGCAGCTCTGGGCGGCCGGCGAGCACGGCCTGTTCGTGTTCGACCAGGGCCGCTGGACCCGCCTGGGCCCAGCCGACGGCCTGCTCGGGGAGAACTGCGCCAGCTTGGCCAAAGATCCCAAGGGCTTCATATGGGTGACCTACCTGGATGCCCGGGGCATCAGCCGGCTGGCCAGGGACAAGGGCGCATGGAGGGCCGTGGAGTCCCTCACCCAGCCCCAGGCCCTGTTCAACGAGGCCATCTCCAGCATCATCTTCGAGCCGACCGGGGTCCTCTGGATGGGCACGGGCGGCGGCATGAAGCGCTGGGACGGCCAGCACCTGGACGTGTTCAACCGGGGCGACGGCCTGTCCAGCCTCGACCCCTCGCCCAACAGCATCACCTATGATGTCGACGGCGGCATCTGGCAGGGCTTCAGCAACGGCCTTTCGTACTTCCAGCCCCGGGCCTGGCGGGGCAGCCCGCGGCCGCCCACGGCCCGGATCCAGGAGATCACCGATGGCCGCCGTGCCCACGATCTCGGCGAATCCGTCCCCCGCATCCCCTACGCCGACCACACCCTCACCTTCCATTTCTCCGCCCTGTCCTTCCTGAACGAGGCCCGGGTGCTCCACGAGGTGCGCCTGGTGGGCCTGGAGAACGAATGGCGGTCCACGCCGATCAACGAGGCCCGCTATCCGGCCCTGCCGGCCGGAGCCTACCGGTTCGAAGTGCGCTCCCGGTTCCAGGAGGGCCAGCCGGGGCAGGCCGACGGCTTCAGCTTCCGGATCCTGCCGCCCTGGTGGGGCACCTGGTGGTTCCGGCTGGCGACCCTCCTGGCCGCGGCGGGCGCGGTGTTCCTGGGCTTCCGCCGGCGCACCGCCCAGCTGCACCGGCGCAACGCCGACCTGGAGGCGATGGTCGCCCATCGCACCGAGGCCCTGGAGGCCTCCAAGGCGCAGCTGGAGACCGCCAACAAGGCCCTGGAGGAGGCCACCCTGGTCGACCCCCTCACCGGGCTGCACAACCGCCGGTTCCTGGACCTCTCCCTGCCGACCGACACCCTGCAGGCCCAGCGCGCCTTCCGGGAGCTGGTGAACGCCGGCCAGGACCCGCTCGAGCCCAAGGAGGACATCCTCCTCTTCCTCATGGACATCGACCATTTCAAGACGGTCAACGACAGCTTCGGCCACCAGGCCGGGGACCTGGTGCTCAAGCAGCTCTCCAGGGTCCTGCAATCCACCACCCGCGCCTCGGATTCCCTGGTCCGCTGGGGCGGAGAGGAATTCCTGCTGGTGGCCCGGCGGACCCGGCGCAGCGGCGCCCCGGCCATCGCCCGGAACCTCCTGGACGCGATGCGCAGCCAGACCTTCTCCCTGCCCGGAGGGGTGGAGCTGCGCAAGACCTGGTCGGTGGGCTTCACCGCCCTGCCCCTCCACCCGCGCCATCCGGAGCTGGGCGATTGGCAGCAGGCCATCAAGATCGCCGACCAGTGCCTGTACGCCGCCAAGAACTCCGGCCGGGACCGGTTCGTGGGCGCCCTGATGGACCCCGAGGCCGATCCCTCGGCGCTGGCCGACCTGAAGAACTGGGACGTGAGCTGGGCCCTGGAGCGGGGCCTGATGACCCTGATCAGCTCCGAGCCGGGGTTCACCTGGATCGACTGATATTCCTGGACCTCAGAGCGCCTTCAAGGCCGCCAGTTCGTTGGGGTTCAGGAAGCGCCATTCGCCCGGCTTGAGGAGCGGATCGTCCAGGGGCCCGAACTGGATCCGCCGCAGTTTGCTCACCGGGTGGCCCACGGCGGCGAACATCTTCCGGATCTGCTGGTTCTTGCCCTCGATCAGGGTGACCTTCAGCCAGGGGTTGTCGGCCTTCTCGGCGATCTCGACGCCGCACGGTTTCAGCCGCCGGCCATCCAGGCGGAAGCCTTCGCGGAACTCCTTCAGCAGTTCCGGGGAGGGCATCCGGTGCACCTTGACCAGGTAGACCTTGGCCACATGGAACTCCGGCGCCATGAGCCGCTGGGCCATGGCGCCGTCGTTGGTCAGCAGCAGCAGGCCTTCGGAGTTGTAGTCCAGGCGCCCCACCGGGTAGACCCGGGCGTCGACGCCGTGGATCAGGGCCATGACCGTCGGCCGCCCCTGGTCGTCCTTGACGCTGGTGACATAGCCCTTGGGCTTGTTGAGGAGCAGATAGACCGGGGCCTCCTTGACGATGGGCTCGAAGTCCACCGTGATCGCGTCCCGGCGGGCATCGGCCCGGGAGCCCAGTTCGGTCACCGTGACCCCGTTCACCTGGACCCGGCCGGAGGTGATGATCTCCTCGCAGGCCCGGCGCGAGGCGATGCCTGCGGCCGCGAGGATCTTCTGGAGGCGTTCACCCTGCTGGGCGACGCCGGGGCGCGGCGCGGCGGCCCGGGGCTTCGACCGGGTCGAACCGGCGGGCCGGGGCGTGCGGGGCGCCGGCTTGTCGGCGGCGCGGGCCGGACGGGGAGCGGGCTTGGCCGCGGGTTTCCCCTCGGTGCGCGGGGCGCGGGGCGCGGGCTGGTCCGTGCTGGCCCGGAACGGCCGCGCCGGGCCCTTGGGCCTGGGCGCGCGGCCTTTGCTGCTTGGATCCTTGCGGGGGGGGGTCGCCATGTCAGGCCTCCAGCGTCCTCACGACGCGAATCTTGCATAATCTCACAGATAACCTGATTCCCACAACGAAAACGGCGGCCCGGAAGGCCATGTCCGGGATGGAAAATGGCGATCCTCACATCCGGAGATAAGGCAGGAATTTTCACGCCATGGGAGTAGACTGAAGCCTAATTTGGTTTTTTTCTTCGAGGAGCCTTATGACCAAACATGTGTACACCTTTGGCGGCGACCGCAACGAGGGCAGCGCCAAGATGCGCAACCTCCTGGGCGGCAAGGGTTGCAACCTGGCCGAAATGGCGGGCCTGGAGATCCCCGTGCCCCCCGGCTTCACCGTCACCACGGAAGTCTGCACGCTCTACATCAAGTCCGGCAAGCAGTTGCCCCAGGATGTCAAGGATCAGGCCCTGGAGGCCCTGCGCTGGCTGGAGGGCAACCGCGGCCGAAAGCTGGGCGACGTCGAGAACCCCCTGCTCCTGTCGGTCCGCTCGGGCGCACGGGTTTCCATGCCCGGCATGATGGACACGGTCCTGAACCTGGGCCTGAACGACCAGACCGTCGAAGGCCTGGCCAAGGCCAGCAACAACCCGAGGTTCGCCTACGACTCCTACCGCCGCTTCATCATGATGTATTCCGACGTGGTGCTGGGCGTGCACAAGGACATGTTCGAGCACGAGATCGAGAAGCTCAAGGCGGCCACCGGCAAGAAGCTGGACACCGAGATCACGGCCGAGGAGTGGAAGGGCCTGACCGTCGTGTTCAAGGCGATCGTGCAGAAGGAACTGGGCAAGCCCTTCCCGCAGGATCCCATCGAGCAGCTGTTCGGCGGCATCTGCGCCGTGTTCGACAGCTGGGAGACCGACCGCGCCGTCATCTACCGCAAGCTCAACCGCATCCCCGACGAGTGGGGCACCGCCGTCAACGTCCAGACCATGGTGTTCGGCAACATGGGTGACGACTGCGGCACCGGCGTGGCCTTCACCCGCGACCCCGGCACCGGTGAGCCCTACTTCTACGGCGAGTACCTGATCAACGCCCAGGGCGAGGACGTGGTCGCCGGCGTGCGCACCCCCCAGCCCATCACCACCGCCCAGGCGGCCGGCACCGGCCACACCAGCCTGCAGGAGTGCATGCCCGCCGCCTTCGAAGAGCTGCTGGCCACCTGCAACCGGCTGGAGCGGCACTTCACCGACATGCAGGACCTGGAGTTCACCATCGAGCGCGGCAAGCTGTTCATGCTGCAGACCCGCATCGGCAAGCGCACCGCCCTGGCCTCGATCCGCATCGCCATCGACCTGGTCGACGAGGGCATGATCGACTCCAACACCGCCCTGACCCGCATCGATCCCGACAGCCTGAACCAGCTTCTGGCCCCCGTGTTCGATCCCAAGGAGAAGGCGTCCTTCAAGAAGGACGGCAAGCAGATGGCCAAGGGGCTGAACGCCGGCCCCGGCGCGGCCGCCGGCCGCATCGCCCTGAGCGCCGAGCAGGCCGAGGAACTGGCCAAGATCGGTCCGGTCGTCCTGGTCCGCATCGAGACCTCCCCCGAGGACCTGGCCGGCATGGTCGCCGCCAACGGCATCCTCACCGCCCGCGGCGGCATGACCTCGCACGCGGCCGTGGTCGCCCGCGGCATGGGCAAGCCCTGCGTCTGCGGCGCCTCCGCCCTGAACATCGACGTCAAGGCCGGCACGGTCAACGTCGGCGACATCACCCTCAAGGCCGGCACCGACTACATCTCCATCGACGGCTCCACCGGCGAGATCTTCGCCGGCCAGCTCAAGCCCTTCCCCTCCGAGGTCAACCAGGTCCTGGTCGAGAAGAAGCTCAAGGCCGAGGACAGCGAGCTGTTCCAGCGCTTCAACAAGATCATGCAGTGGTCGAACGCCGTGCGCACCATGAAGGTCCGCACCAACGCCGACACCCCGCATGACGCCGACGTCGCCCGCGCCTTCGGCGCCGAGGGCATCGGCCTGACCCGCACCGAGCACATGTTCTTCGAGGGCCCGCGCATCATCGCCTTCCGCAAGTTCATCCTGGCCAAGGACCTGGAAGGCCGGAAGGAGGCCCTCAAGGGCCTGCTGGTGCTCCAGCGCACCGACTTCGAGGGCATCTTCGAGGCCATGCACGACCTGCCGGTCACCGTGCGCCTCCTGGATCCCCCCCTCCACGAGTTCGTGCCCCACGACGAGGCGGGCCAGGCCGAGATGGCCAAGGTGCTCGGCGTCTCCCTCGCCGAAGTCAAGCACCGGGTCGAGAAGCTCCATGAGTTCAACCCGATGATGGGCCATCGCGGCTGCCGCCTGGGCATCACCTACCCCGAGCTGATCCGCATGCAGATGCGCGCCATCAGCGAGGCCGCCATCAACGTCGGCAAGCGCGGCATCAAGGCCCTGCCCGAGGTGATGGTGCCCCTGGTCGGCGCGGTCAAGGAGCTGGCCTACACCAAGGTCCAGATGCTGGAAGAGCTGGCCGAAGTGAACAAGGAGCAGGGCACCGATTTCAGCTGCCCGATCGGCACCATGATCGAGATCCCCCGCGGCGCCCTCACGGCCGACGAGGTGGCCACCGAGGCCGAGTTCTTCTCCTTCGGCACCAACGACCTCACCCAGATGGGCTTCGGCTTCTCCCGGGACGATTCCGGCACCTTCCTGCCCGAGTACGTCGCCAAGAAGATCCTCGAGGACGATCCCTTCCAGAGCCTCGACCAGGGCGGCATCGGCAAACTGGTGAAGATGGGCTGCGAACTCGGCCGCGCCACCCGCCCCAACATCAAGCTGGGCGTCTGCGGCGAGCACGGCGGCGACCCCCGCTCGGTCAAGTTCTTCCACCGGGTCGGCCTGAACTACGTCAGCTGCAGCCCCTATCGCGTGCCCATCGCGATCCTGGCCGCCGCCCAGGCGGTGCTGGAAGAAAAGAAGTAGGCCGGATCCCGGCTTGAATCCGGAAAGGGGCGCGCAAGCGCCCCTTTTTCCATTTGCGGCGAACGGCGTAGCATGGAAGGCATGATCACCCGCCCCTCCCTGCTGCTCGCGGCCTTCCCCCCGGAACTGGCGGGAGCCGGCGAACATCCGCCCGCGGGCTGGCGGATCGGCTGCACCGGCGTGGGGGCCGTGGAGGCCGCGGTGGCCACCGCCCGGCTGGTGGCGGCCCTGACCCCGTCCCGGGTGCTGTTCGTGGGCACCTGCGGCGCCTACCACCCCCGGCTGGCGGTGGGCGACCTGATCTGGGCCTCGGACGCCCTGGCCCTGTCCCTGGACGTGCTGGAGGGCCGCGCCTACCGGCCCGAGCTGGAATGCGTCCGCTGGCCGGCGACCCTGGCTCCGGCCCTGCCCTTCCCGGCCCACACCGTGGCCGTGCCGCCCGGCATCACCCGCGATCCCGCCGGTGCCGCCCGCCTGGGCGCATTGGCGGCGGTGGAGCACCTGGAACTCACCGGCGTCTACGCCGCCTGCCACGCCGCCGGCATCCCCTGCGGCGCGGTCCTGGCCGTGGCCAACCGGGTCGGCCCCGACGCGCACCGGGAATGGCGCGAGAACCATGCCCGGGTGAGCGGGGAACTGATCGCGGCCCTGCGCGAACTGGGGCTGTTCGACGGCCGTTAGGGCCAGTCGGCCAGGAACATCCGGCGCCCGCGTCCGGTCTCCACCAGCCACCCGCCCGGCCAGGCTTCGGCCCGCGCCCCGAGGCAATCCCCGGTCACCAGCACCTCCGCCGCGGCCAGGGCGGCCAGGGCTTCGGGGTGGGGGTGGTCGAAGCGGTTGCCCCGGCCCGCGCAGATCAGGGCCAGGCGCGGCGCCAGGGCGTCCGCCCAGGCCGGGGTGGTGGCGCTGCGGCTGCCGTGGTGGCCGGCCTTGACCAGGCGACCCGGGTGGGGTGGACCCGGGTCGCCCAGGTCCAGGAGGTCGCGTTCCTGGGTGGCCAGGGCATCGCCCATGAGCCAGACCTCCCGGTCCCGCCAGCGCACCCGCAGCACGGCGGAGTTCATGTTCACGTCGGCCAGGGCCATGGGGCCGGGGGGCCAGCGCACGGCGTAGGCCGCCCCGCCCCGGGTCCAGGCGTCGCCCCGGCGCAGGGGAGAGGCCCTGGCTCCGGCCGGCAGGAAGGGCCCCCACTTCGCCGCCGCCATGGCCGGCCGGGCCACCGAAACGAGCGGCCAGAGGCGGTCCAGGGCGGCCCAGCCACCGGCATGATCCAGGTGCGGGTGGGTCAGGATCAGGTGCACGGGTTCCCGGACGCCGCGCCGGCTGAGCACCCGGGCGATGCGGCGGGCGGCCCGGGCGTCGGGGCCGGCGTCCACCAGGGTGGCGGGGCCTCCGGGGACCCGGATCAGCAGCGCGTCCCCTTGGCCGATGTCGATGGCCTCCACGCTGAAGGACCGGGGCCCGCGGCCGGTGCCACGGGCCGCCAGCAGGCCGAGGGTGGCCAGGGCCAGGGCCGCGGCCAGCGCCCGGGTGCGGGCGAACCGGGCGTGGCGCTGGGCCAGCAGAAGCCAGCCGAGGATCAGGACCAGCCAGGGCCAGGCCTGGCCGGTGGCCAGCGGCACGACCTTGGCGAAGGCCGGCACCGGGGTGCCGCCGACCCAGGCCAGGGCCCGGCCCAGGGCGCCCACCAGCCCGGGCAGCGGCAGGCAGGTCAGGACCAGACAGGCCGGGGTCAGCACGGTCACCAGGGGCAGGAGCAGCAGATTGGCCGGGACCCCCCACAGCGGCGCCCCGCCATGGAACAGCGCCAGCAGCGGCAGGGTGGTCAGCCATGGCCCCAGCAGCCGCGCCAGGGGCCCGGCCAGGCGAGGCCAGACCGGCCCCAGCAGCCCGGCCAGGGGCTGGTGGACCCAGAACACCCCGACCAGGGCCAGCCAGGACAGCAGGAACCCGGGGTCGCAGCCGGCGGCGGGGTGGCCCATGAGCCAGGCCACCAGGGCCAGGTGCAGGGTGAGCGCCGGCGGCAGCCGCCAGCCGGTGCCCCGGCCGGCGGCCCAGGCCAGGCCCATGATCAGGCCGCGCCAGACCGGCGCCGTCAGGCCGACCACGGCACCGTAGGCCAGCCCGCCGGCGGCCGCCGCCCAGGGGCTGCCGCGGCCCAGGAGGCGGCGACAGAGCGCCTCCAGCCCGCCCATGACCAGGGTCACCTGGAGCCCGGAGACCACCAGGGTGTGGATCGTCCCGCTCTGGGCGAACGAGCTGAAGGCCTCCCCCTGGGCCGGCGGGATGCCGAGCGCCAGGGCCCCCCAGAGGTCCCGGGCCGGGCCGGCCAGGGGCAGCGCCCGGAACCGCTGCTGGACCCGGTCGCGAAGGGCCAGGGCCGGGCCCGGCCGGGCCGGCCCGAGCGGCTCGAACAGCAGGGCCGAGGCCAGGCGCAGGGTGCGCGGGGTGCCGGCGTCCCGGGCCCGCCACAGGGGCCGCTCGGCCAGGAAGGCCGGGGCCGGCGGCCGCGGGACCAGTTCACCCCGGACCACCACGGGCGTGCCGGGCGCCGGCGGCGGGGCCCCGCCCGCGGGCAGGCTCAGCGGCACCAGGGCCCCCCGCAGCGCGGCCGGCGCGGACACCCGCAGGCTTGCGGTCCGGGACCGGCCGCGGAGCACCCACGGGCTGGCCAGGCGGCCCTGGACCCGGACCATCCCCGCCGGCAGCGTGGCCTCCCAGCGGGCCAGCCGCGCCAGGGCGCCCAGGGTCCCCCAGGCCAGGGCCAGGGCCATCGCCACGGCCAGCCCCAGCCGATGCCGGCGCAGGGCCGGCGGCAGGGCCAGGGCCAGCACGGCCCAGCCCGCCGCCCGGGCCGTTCCGGACAGGTGCCCGGACCAGTCCTCCGGGACCAGCCACGGCACCGCGCTGGCCGCGGCCAGGGCCCAGGCCAGGGCCCAGTAGCCTTCGCCGCCCAGGCGGCGCCAGAGGTCGTCGCGGGAAATCATGGGCCCGAGTCTATGCCGGAGACCGATCCGTGGGAAAATGACCATTCATGCAGGACTGCGACCCATGACAAGACCTCTGATCCGAATCCTGGGCGCGATCGCCCTGATGGCGCCCTGCCTGGCGGCCTGGAGCCCGGAGTTCCACCAGGCCCAGACCGAGCGGGCGATGCGGCTGCTGCCCCGCCGGATGGCCCTCTTTCTCGAGGCCCATTCGCGCGAGCTGCTGGCCGGCGCCCGCGGCCAGAACAACGACCAGGTGCCGACCGTCGAGGACGTGGAGGAGCAGTTCCGGCGGGTGGTGACCTGCACCGAGGAGCGCAGGCGGCCCGAGCGGGTGGCCCAGGAACTGGGGATCCTGGCCCATCAGGTGCAGCTGCTCATGGATCCTTCGGCGGTCCGCGGGGTCACCTCGCTGCGGGACGCCTTCCAGGCCTATGGCAATGAGAAGCTGCCGCGGCTGACCCTGAACCGCGAGCCCTTCTGGGCGGTCACGGCGCCCCTGGATCCGCGGCCGCGGCTGCTCCAGTGGGCCCTCACCAAGTTCGAGCGGAACCGGGACCTGCAGGAATGCTTCGACGAGCAGACCGGCGCCCGGAAGGGGCCCTGGGACGAGCTGTCCGTGCCCTTCGCCCAGCTCCAGCTGGCCTACTCCAACGGAATCAATGGCACCGCCAATATCTGGATCCAGCTCTGGCGCGCGGTGGGCGACCAGTGGGACGCCCAGGACGACGAAAAGGTAGCCAGGGACTAGCCCCAAGGGTATCTTCCATACATCCTCATGGAGTTGGTGATGGCATCCTATGTGCGTCTCGGTCCCTATCTGCTCTCGAGCGAAATCGCGGCCGATCCCGCCGGCCGCATCCATCGCGGCCTGTCCCTCACCGGCAGCACCCTGGACCGGCACCTCCTGATCCGCACCTTCACCGAGGAAGTGATCGAGGCCGGGTTTTCCGCGCGAACCGCCGAGGTGGAGCGGGTCGCCGGGCTCCTGGCCGGGGTCCGCGGCTTCGGCGCCAACTACCGGGTGGAAGGCGGCCGGGTCCCGAACGTGGCCTGCGACCACATTCCCGGACGGTCCCTGGCCCAGGTGCTCCGGAAGACCCGGGACGAGCAGATCCCCCTGGGGGTGGACCACTCCCTCTCGGTGATCCAGGGCCTGGCGCAGTCCCTCCTGGCGCTCGACGCGCGCCAGCTCCACCATGGCACCCTCAGCCCCCACAGCATCTGGGTGAGCTTCGAGGGCGCCACCCACGTCATCGACGCGCCCTACGCGGGCGTCCTCCAGTCCCTGCTGCCCCGCGCCAGGACCCTGGAGGCGGCGCTGGCGCCCTACCGCGCCCCGGCCCAGGCCAGCGCGCTCCAGCAGGACCTGTTCGCCCTGGGCTCGATCCTGTTCGAGCTGCTCACCCTGGACAAGGTCCCCGGGCGCGAGCAGATCCCCGCCGCCCTGGCCGCCGCCACCCTCAAGGCCGCCCAGGAGGAGGGCCCGATCCCCGGCGAGATCGCCGCCCTGCTCAAGCGCGTCCTGCTGGATACCGGTACGTTCGAGACCGTCGGCGCGTTCAACAAGGAGCTCGAGCGCGTGCTCTACGACGGCGACTACAGCCCGACCACCTTCAACATGGCCTTCTTCATGCACACCCTGTTCCGCGAGGAGAGCGACCAGGACGGCCAGGCCATGAAGGCCGACCAGGGCGCGGACTTCACCCCGTTCCTGCCGTCCGAGCCGGGGTCCCGCAGCATGCTGGTGGCGGCCGACGGCAGCGGCCGCGGCAAGCTCATCCTCGCCGGGGTGGCGGTGGTGGTGGTGCTGTTCGCCTTCATGGGCTACAACCTGCACCTGAACACCCGGCGCAACGAGGATCTGCAGGCCAAGATCGCCGACCTGCAGCGGGACAAGGCCGCCAACGACAACCGGCTGCTGGATCTGGCCAAGCAGGAGGACGCCCAGCGCCTGCTCCAGGAGCAGCTGACCCGCAAGGCCTCCGAGGCCCGGACGGTGGAGGAGAAGGCCAAGGCCAGGAAGGACCTCGAGGAGGCCAAGGCCAAGTCGACCGAGCTGTCCCGGCAGAAGGACGAGGCCCTGCGCAAGCAGCAGGAGCTCGCCTCGGCCAGCCAGTCCATCGTCGCCGCCGCCCAGCCCGCGGCGCCCCGGCCCGTGCCGGCCGCGCCCGCACCCGAGGCGCCGGCCCGGCAGGAGGCTCCCGCCCCGGCTCCGGCGCCCGCCCCGGCGGCCCAGGCGCCGGCGCCGGCGCCGGCCCCGGCCCCGGTCGCGGACATCCCCGAGTCCGCCGCCACCATGACCAGCCGGGTCAGCCCCATGACCCCGCGCATCGCCAACAAGGCCATGCTGCCCGCCGGCATCCGCGACCAGGAGGTCAAGGTCGACCTCAAGGTGTTCGTCGACGCCCAGGGGCGCCCCGTGAAGGTGGTGATCCTGCAGGGGGTGGCCGGCCCCTTCGGCTTCAACGACGCGGCCCAGAACGCGGCCCTGGCCTCCACCTACGCCCCGGCCACGCGCAACGGCAAGGCGGTGGCCTCCTGGATGACCCTCGAATACAACTTCGGCAAGGTGCGTTAGGGCCGGTTCCCGCCAAGCACGAGCGGTTCGTCGTCGTCGCCTTCGACGATGCGGATGTGCGAGCCGGCCTCGAGCAGCACGGCGTCCTCATACATGTTGTGCAGCTTGGGCTGGTAGCGGTCCGCGTGGAGCAGGCGGGGGTCCTCGGCCAGTTCCAGGCCCAGCCGCTCCAGGCCGGTGATCTCCGCCGGCTCCGCGCCGAGGATGGCGGCCAGGAGCTTCTGCGGGTTGGGGGCCTGGCCGGAGAGGATGGCGGTGCGGAATTCCAGGGTGGCGCCGGCCCACGCCATCCCCAGCACCAGGGTCCGGATCTCGACCTGCTTGATCGCCTTCTGGCCGCCCGACTTGCCGGGCTTGGCCCATTCGAAGCGGTCCGCGGCGAGGAAGGCGGCCACCTGCTCCCGGGCCGAGGCCAGCCGGTCCCCGGGGCAGGCCCAGCGCCAGAGCGCGGACCGGCACAGATCGGCGGCGGGCGAGGCGTGGTTCGGCACAAGATCGCAGCTCAGGAACCGCAGCCCCGGCGGCGCGGCGGCGTTCAGGAGGGCCGGCAGTTCCGCCTCGGGCACGCCCGCGGCGCGGGTGAAGCCCACGTCGGCCAGTTCCGCCCGCCCCGGGCAGCCCAGGGGCAGAGGGTGGGCCAGATGCACGGCGGGCCGAGGCGTCTTCTCCAGCCCCATGGCCAGCGGCAGCCCGGCGTCCAGGATGGCCTTGGCCAGAAGCGCGGCGAGCGCGGGCGGATGCAGCCCGACGGCGGGCCCGTCCACCTGGAACAGCACGCGCAGGGTCCTCCGCTCGGGATCGGTCTGCCACCGGCTCATGCGCCGGGCCCGGGAGACGGCCACGGCCGCTTTCAGGCGGGCCCGGAAGGGCGCCCAGCGGGGTTCCAGGGCCCGATCCCGGAGCCAGGCGAGGGCATGCTCCAGGTTCGAGGACTGGTCCAGAGCCAGGATTATATTCTCGACTTCCTCCGCGGCCGGGGGACCGCCGCCGGCCATGGCCTGGAAGGCCTTCAGTGGCGCGGATTCGGGAGCGGGGGGGGGCAGGTTCATGGCCCTCCAGTTTACCCAGGGCGGGCCGCGCCACCACCGCCGGGGTTTTCCGCGAAGCCTGCTGATTTCTCTGCGGGGAAGTCCGAAGTCCCTATGAGAATCAGCTAAGGACTGGATTGCTGCGTTCTAAGTGCAGGGAAAATTCTCTTGCCCGGGCCGCCCGCGGATGGCAGGATTGACGCCAATCCACAGCGGAACCCAAAGATCCCTGCCCGCTCCAGCCACCCCGCGGCGGGCGGCTTCGCCTATGAATCACATAAGGCTCAGGCCTTCTTGGATTCCAGGTAGCGCTTGGCTTCGCGGCGCAGGATCTCGGCGACGTTCCGGTCCTTCACCAGCAGTTTCAGATCCATGTCGATGAGGCGCTTGAGGAGGTTCAGGCTCAGCCCCACGGGCGTCTTGGGGTTCAGCACGAGCGCCTTGACGGTGCCGTACTTCTTCAGCCATTCCCGGTTCGTGGCGATGATCCGGATGACCTCCTCGTTGACGGTGCGCATCTGCGCGATGAAGGCGATCTCGCCTTCGGTGATCCTGGGATTGCGAATCACGTTCACCTGGATGAGCCGGTTGGCTTCCCGGATGAGCAGGGTGCGTTCTTCCTTGCCGCCCTTGATGGCCAGCATGATCTTCTGGTTGGTGCGCAGGCGCAGCACCCGGCGGGTGAGCGAGAGGGGCACCTCATGCCCGAGTTCATCCAGCACCGGAGTGAACGGCAGCTTTTCCGGAGCCGGTTGCGGGGGCTCCTCCTCCGGCACCTCTTCCGGCATGGGCAGCTCGGCCCAGGCCTTGTCCAGCCTGCCGGCCTCCACCTCGTCGATGATCTCCAGGCGCTCGGCCACCACCTCCGGGCTGGCCAGGCGCAGCACGTCCCGCCGGAATTCGTTGATCCGCCGCTTGACCTGGTACTCCGATTCCGGATGCACCTCCAGCAGGTCCAGGATCGCCGGCCGCTCCAGCCAGAACACCTGGTTGTTCAGGGGGATCTCCAGCACCGCGCCGGGCAGGAACGGCACCACCCGCTCCATCCAGGCCGGTGTCAGGTCCGGGTGCAGCAGGGCCGACTCCAGGAGGGCCGGCTCCTTGCGATAGGTGAGGATGAGCCCCAACGGGTCCGGCGATTCCAGGGCGCCCAGGATGGTGTTGGACAGGAGGCCCTCGGGCATGGCCTCGACGGTGGCCACGGCGGCTTCGGCCATGGCGCTCCCGGTGAAGACCGCGTGGGCGAGGGCGTGCAGCAGGTCCCCGGGCGGGACCGGGAGATTGCCCGCCACCAGGGCGTTGGCCATGGCCTCGGGCAGCTGGCCGGCGATGAATTTCTGGACGATCTGGTGCACGTCATTCCCCTTCCTGGTCTGTCTCCGGCGCCGTCGGCGGGTTCCTGGCGGGCGCGGCCTCGGGCAGGAGCCACTCCCCATTCTCGCCGAACCGGCCCGTCCAGGGTTCGCCAACTGCCGCGCCGTGGCGGATCCGGTGGCCGGCCACGTCCAGCACCACCACCCCGCCGTTGTCCAGGGCGATGGTGAAGGGTCCCTTGAGGCGCAGCCGCCAAGGCTCGGAGATGCGCAGGGAGCGCTTCTGGGGCTGGCCGGCGCCGGTCACGGTGACTTCGCAGGTGTCCTGGGAGCGCATGGAGATCAGCGCCCCCTCGTCGTTCAGGGGCGATTCGGGCAGCACCTCGCCGAGCACCGGATAGGGCCCGGCCGGCTCCGCGGGAATCCAACGCGCCGGCCCGGCCCGGTCGGCCACGGCCGCGGCGGCCGGCAGCGGCCGCCTCAGGTTCCGGCCCGGCACCACCAGCCACAACATCAGGAGGATGGTGCCGGCGGTGAGGGCGCCCATGAGGATCCGCTCCTGCTGCTCCCGGCGCGGGTCCGCCGGTTCCTGCTCCTGCGAGCCCGGCACCTGGCTCCATTGCATGGGGTAGGCGGCCGGGTCCAGCCCGAGCCGCTCGGCGATCTGGCGCGCGTAGGGCCGTTCCCGGCCCGGCGGGACCCGGTCCCAGTCCTCGTTCTCCACCGCCTCGAGGATGTGCACGCTCAGGTTCAGGTCGAAGGCCAGGGCGTAGAGGCTCAGGCCCTGGGCGATCCGGGCCTGGCGCAGCGCATCGCCGATGCCCGTGCCGGGCCGGGGCTCGTCGGGAACGGTCAAGGCTTCCATCCCACCGGCACGGTGTCGAGGATTCTGGCCAGCTGTTCGCGCCGCTCGTCCCGGTTGAGCCGGCGGTCGTCCATGGTGCCCCGGTGGGCCATGACGTCGCCGAGGGTGGCCTGGAAGTCGTCGGGCGTGGCGAAGTCGCGTCCGTCCAGCCAGGCCTCGGCCTTGGCCAGGGCCAGCCAGTGGCTGGCGGCCCGGGTCGAGCAGAATCCGCGGCCTTCGCGGATGCTGGCCACCACCCGCTCGGCGTAGTCCAGGGCGGCGTCGGCCACGCGCACGGCCCTGGCCAGGGACCGCGCCTGCCGCCAGCCATCCAGGTCCATGGCCTGGCCCAGGCCCTCGAGGGTTTCGGCGCCGGCCTCGCCGCGCAGGATCTTGCGCTCGGCGGCCGGGTCCGGATAGCCCAGGTGCAGCACGCAGGCGAACCGGTCCATCTGGCTTTCCGGGAGGGGGAAGGTGCCGGAGTGGTCCATGGGGTTCTGGGTGGCGATGACGAAGAAGGGATCCGGCAGCCGGTAGGTGTTGCGGTCCAGGGTGACCTGGCCCTCCACCATCACCTCCAGCAGGGCGCTCTGGGTCTTGGGCCCGATCCGGTTGAGCTCGTCCAGCAGCACCACGTTGGCGAACACGGGGCCCTGCTGGAAGCGGAACTTCTGCTCGCCCGACTCCCAGAGGTGGACGCCCAGGAGGTCCGAGGGCAGCAGGTCGTTGGTGCCCTGCACCCGCTGGTAGGACCCGCCCAGGAGCCGGCTCAGGCCCTTGGCCAGGGTGGTCTTGCCCACGCCCGGGAGGTCCTCCAGCAGCAGGTGGCCGCCCGCCAGGAGCACCGCCACGGCCCGGCGCACCCGGCCGTCCTTGCCCACGACCACCCGGGAGAGGGCCGCCAGGCCCGCCCGCACCCGCTCCCTGATTTCCTGTTCGGTCGGGCTGCTCATCTAATCATCCTCAAGGGAAATGCCATGCTCGCGCAAGGCCCTGGCCAGCGCCCGGGGGGTGAGGCCCAGGGCCGCGGCGACCCCCTGGGGATCGTTCCGCCGGCCGTCCATGGCCCTCCGCAGGAGGGCGCCCGTGGCCGCATGGGCCACGGCCGCGAGCATGGCCTCCAGGGTTCCGGGCTCCGGACAGGCCAGGACCAGGGCGTCGCCCCGCTCGGCCCGGTCCGGCGGCAGGGGCGCCAGCACCGGCCCGGCGGAAGCGCCCAGGGCCTGGGCCAGGCTCCAGGTCAGCTGGCGCAGGTTGCCCGGCCAGGACCGGTGCAGGAGATCCCGCTCCATGGCCTTCTCGACGATCGGCACCGGCCGGCCTTCGCGCCGGGCCTGGAGTTCCAGGAAGGTGCGGAACAGCGGCAGGATGTCCTCCCGCCGCTCCCGCAGGGGCGGCACCCGGAAGGTGAGCACGCCAAGGCGGAGGGCCACGGCCTCGGGCACCGCCGAGAGGTCGCGGCAGCCGCCCATCCAGCGGATGCCCTGCCCCGCCGGCCCCTCCATGGCCGCCGCCAGCCGGCCTCCGGCCTCCTCCAGGCCGGTCAGGTAGATGCTGCCGCCCTGGAGCAGCGCCAGCTCCCGGGAATCCGGGCCCAGGCCGGCCGCGGCCATGGCCAGGAACGGCGCCTGGGGCCGGCGCAGGGTGTGCAGGCGGCGGGCGGCGCGGGCCTTGCCGCTGCCGGGCTCGCCGTGGAACAGCACCGGCACCGGGCTGTCGGCGGCCTTGGCCAGGTCCCGCTCCAGGGCGGCCAGGGCCGGGGAATGGACGATCCAGGGCTCCCGCGGATCCGGCGGCGGGGCCTCGCCCAGGGCCCGGAGCCGTTCCAGGACCTCCCCGAAGGTGTCCAGGTCGAAGGGCTTGGCCAGGAAATCGTCGGCCCCCCAGCGGATCGCCTCGACGATGTCCCGGGGCTCGCCGAAGGCCGACATCACCACCGCGCGGATGGCGGGCCGGGTCCGCTTGGCGGCCTTGAGCAGCTCCAGACCCGACAATCCGGGCAGGCGCAGGTCGGTCACCAGGATGTCGTAGGGCCGCTCGGCCAGGGCGGCCAGGGCTTCCCGCGGGTCGCCCAGCGCGGTCACCTCCCAGTCACCGCCCGCCAGGGCCTGGACCAGCAGGCGCCGGAAGCTGTCCTTGTCCTCCACCAGGAGCAGGCGCATGGTCATCCGCCCCCGCAGTTGCGGATGAACAGGTCGGACTGGGCGCGGGCCTGGGCCTCGAAGAGCATGGCCCCGGGCACCAGCCGCAGGCCGAGGGCCCGGGCCCAGGCGGCGAAGGCGGTGTCCTCCTTGTAGATCCATTCCACCGCCCAACGGGCCGTTCGGCCGGCGGCCGCGAGCAGGTCCGGGAAGGGCGGGCCATCCGCGGCCGCCATGCCCACGGTGGTGGCCTGGACCACCCCGGCCGGGGCCAGGCCGGCCACCGCTTCGGGGGTGGCCGGACAGGTCCGCGAGGCCTGCAGCACCGTGCGGCCCCGGGCCGCCAGCACGGCCCGGGTGGTGGTGGCCACCCCGCCGTCGCCCAGCACCAGCACCGGCCCCGGCGGCAGCCCGGCCTCGGCCTCCAGGAGCGCATGGGCATCGGTGTTGGCGACCGACCAGGGCTGGCCGGGGCCGCGCCGGTAGAGGGTGTTCTGGGGGCTCTCCAGGCCCAGCAGCCGGGGCAGCTGGTCCTTGAGCGGCGAGGTCAGGCTGGCCCCCAGGATCGGCAGGGCCTCGAGGGCCTCCAGCGCCTCCTCGCCGCTGGAGCAGTCCAGGGGCAGGTAGAGCAGGTCCTTGAAGGCGGCCTGGAAGCGGGCGTTGTGGAAGGCCGGGCCCAGGGAATGCAGCACCGGGCTGCCCAGGACGCCGCACAGCCCGTAGTCCGGGTGCAGCTTGTGGCAGCGCCACTGGAGCATGCGGCCCAGGGCCAGCTGGCCCGGCGCCGGCGGCGCCCCGTCGTCCGGGACCGCGAAACTGAAGGCGCCGCCCCAAGCGAACTGCAGGCAGCGGCTGGTCATCCCCTTGGGGCCCGCGAGGAAGGCCGACAGGGCCAGCTCCCGGTCCCGGGCCCAGGCCAGGGGCCCCTTGACCCGCGCGTTGTCGGCCAGGGTGGTGGCGCGGCCCTCCCATTTGAAGGCCTCGCCGTCCGGCAGGTCCCTTAGCCGCTCCTCCAGGTCGAAGACGCCCGCGGGCGCGTGCGCCGAGCGCAGCAGCCGCACGTGGGATCGGCACTCGGCGAGGGCCCCGGGCACCGGCAGACCCCATTCCAGGTCCACCCAGGCGGGCCGGCACCGGGCCGCCTGGCCCAGCCGCTCCAGCCGTTCCGTTTCACTGCCGTCCCAGGCGCCGCCGTCCTCCCGCCGCCGGCAGCTGGCCAGGCAGCGCCGGCCCAGGGCGCGGATCATCTCCTCGGGCTCCTCCCGGGGGTAGAGGTCCAGCCGGATCTCGGCCATGGCTTCGGCGGGCAGGCGCCGGGCCGAGGCCAGCGCATCCTCCCAGGCGGGCTGGTCGAGGGTGACGAAATAGGCGGGCAGCGCGGCCATCAGGGTGCCTCCGCCTTGGCCTTCTGCCAGGCGGCTTCCAGTCCATCCAGGTCCTGGGCCTCCCAGCCGCCGTGGCCCTCCGCGAAATCCTCCACCCCCCGGAACCGGCCCCGGAAGCGGGCCATCTGCCGGCGCAGGGCCCGGTCCGGGTCCACGCCCTTCTTGCGGGCCCACTGCACCAGGCTGAACAGGACGTCGCCGAACTCGGCCTCGACCCGGTCCAGCGCCGATTCCGCCTGGAGCTCCCCGATCTCCTCCCGGACCTTGTCCAGCACCCCGTCCAGGTCCGGCCATTCGAAGCCGACCTTGGCGCAGCGGCGGCCGATCTCCATGGCCTCGTCCAGGGGCGAGAAGCTCGCGGGAAGGCCCTCCAGGAGCCGCCGGGGGGCCTCCACGCCGCGGTCGGCCTTCTCCCCGGCCTTGATGGCGGCCCAGTTCACCAGAACCTCCTCGGCCCCCTCCACGGCCACCTCGCCGAACACATGGGGGTGGCGGCGGACCAGCTTGGCGACCACCATGGCCTCCACGTCGTGCAGGTCCCAGGCGCCCCGCTCCTGCGCCAGCTGGGCGTGGAAGGCCACCTGCAGCCAGAGGTCGCCCAGCTCCTCGCAGAGGTGGCGCTCGGCCTCGGATTCGCCCGGGACGTGCCCGGCCAATGCGTCCATCACCTCGGCGGCCTCCTCCCGCAGGTAGCGGGCCAGGGTCTGGTGGTCCTGCTTGAGGTCCCAGGGGCAGCCCGTGCCGGGTTTCCGGAGGGCGGACATAACGGCGCGGAGCGAGGCGGGGGTCATCGCCCCATTTTAACTACCAGAGCCGCGCCGTGCCCAGCAACCCTTGCGGATCGAAGTGGGCCCGCAGGGCGGCGCCGGCCGCCTTCACCGGGGCCGGGGTGAAGGCGTCGAAGCAGTGCTGGTTGTGGGGGCCGATCCCGTGCTCGGCGCTGAAGCTGCCGGCGAAGTCCTCGACCGTCATCCGGTAGACCTGGTCCTGGATCAGCCGCACCAGCTCGGCCGGGGGCCGGGGGCTGTCGGCGTCCCGCCAGACCAGGTTGAGGTGGGTGCCGCCGTCGCCCCAGTGGCCGAAGTCGCAGACCCGCACGAACGGGTGGGCCGCCTTGAGCCAGGCGGTCACGGCCGCGGTGAAGGCCGGCAGCCGGGACCGGGGCACGGCCAGATCGAAGGCCAGCACCCGGCCCTCCTGGCGCAGGCTCTCGGAGACGGCGTGGCGGATGGCCCAGAAGTCCCCGGGCTTGCCGAAGCGCACATCCAGCACCCCGTCCCCGTCGGCCTCGAGATGGCCGGCCAGGGCGGCCTCCAGCAGGGCGGCCAGGTCCAGGGCGGCTTCCGGGAGGGTGCTGGCCAGCTCCACCAGGACCGCGTAGGCCGGCAGCTCCCCGAACGGGTTGCGGAGCGCGGGCTGGTGCCGGAACACGGCCTCCAGCGCATTGCCGGAGACCGCCTCGAAGGCCGTGAGCACTTCCGCCAGGCCCGCCTCCAGGGCCCGCAGCAGGGCCAGCACCGGCCCGCCCCCGGCCAGGGCGACCAGGGCCGCGGCCCGCTGGCGCGGCAGGGGCGCCACCTGCAGCACCGCGCCGGTGACCACCCCGTAGAGCCCGGTGGTGCCGGTGAACAGCTGCTTCCAGTCCAGGCCGGTGTTGTTCTTGCGCAGGGCGGCCAGGGTGTCCACCAGGGTCCCGTCGGCCAGCGCCACCTCCAGCCCCAGCAGGTTCCGGCGGACGTCGCCGTAGCGCAGGAGGCGGGCGCCGCCGGTGTTGGTGGCGACCATGCCGCCCACCTGCGGGTCGGCCCCCAGGTCCACCGGGAAATGCAGGCCGTGCGGGGCCAGGGCCGCGTTGAGGGCGCCCAGGGTGACCCCGGCGTCGACCAGGACGGTGCGGTCCAGCGGGTCGATCTCCAGCCGGCGGGTGAGCCGCTCCAGGCTCAGCACGGCCATGGCCCCGCCGGCGTCGGGCACCGAGGCCCCGACCAGCCCGGTGTTGGCGCCCTGGGCCACGACCCGCAGGCCATGGCGCGCGCAGAGGCCGAGGAAGGCCGCGACCTGGGCGGGGCTGGAGGGCCGGACCGCGACCCGGGCCCGGCCGGCGCCGTAGCGCCAGCCGGTTTCGTAGCGGCCGAGGTCGGCGGGCTCCCAGAGCACGGCATCGGCCCCCAGGAGGGCTTCCAGATCCTCCCGCAGGCCGGCCATCAGGCGCCCCCGGGGCCGCTGCCGGGCGCGGTCATCTTGAAGATGGCCTGGGCGTTGCCAGTGTCGAAGCCCAGGTCCAGGCCGCCTTCGGGAAGGGGCCTGCGGGTGATGAACTCGAAGAACGAGCCCGGCACGGTCTTCAGCACCAGGTGCCCTTCCAGGTCCCGGAACGGGCGCTCCACCGGATCGGCCTGGTAGGCGGTCTGCAGCACCCGGCCGGAGGCGGAGACCTCCACCTGCTCTTTCATGGCCCGGCCGTAGGCCTTCTGCCGGGCGGCCAGGGCGGTGACATCGGCGACCCGGTCGGTGGCATGGTTGAAGGCATTGCCCTCCGTGGCGATCCAGGCCATCTCGGCGCTCTCCTGGTGGAGCAGCCGGTAGTCGGCCAGGGTCGGCAGCCCGTGCTGGCGGTCGAAGCAGGCCGCGAGGTTGGGCAGCAGCCGCAGGGCCTGTTCCTGCGGCAGGCCGCCCTCCTCCTCCAGACGGGCCAGGAGGTCGAGGCTCCAGGCCGGCAGGGGATCCCGGGACGAGGCCAGGGTGCGGGCCACGGCCGCCCGGAAGGGGGCGCTGAAGGCTTCCGGGTGGAGTTCGCTCAGGAAGAACTGCGGGATCTCGGCCGGCAGGTCCTGGTGGCGGTACGCCCGGCCGGTCATGGCCAGCCGGTCCAGGGGGTAGCGGTCGGCCAGGGCGTAGCCCAGCGGCCGCAGCACCCGGGTGATGGCCGCCTCGCCCGGAGGCAGGGGGCCCGACGGGGCCAGCACCGTGCGCAGGGCCCCGTGGTCGAACACCATCTGCCGGCCGGCATCGACCGCTTCCGCCAGGTACGCCCGGGCCGACGGCACCCGCCGGAGCAGGTCCTCCAGCAGCAGCAGGTTCAGCGCGAAGGCCAGCTGGCCCCGGGAGACCTCGGGCCGCCAGGGCCCCAGCAGCCCGGGCGGCACCCACACGGAGGCCAGCAGATCGCCGGTGCGGCGGGTGCCCAGGAGGGCCTCCACGAGGATCCATAGATTGCTTTGGGATATCAACACGGACGCGGGTCCCTCTAGGCCTTTCGATGCCGGCCGGGAAGCAAGGGTTCCTACCTCACCGACGCCTTGAAATCCTCAAACCCGCAAATGAACCCGCGCAGGGCGCTGGCCGCCACCGTGGCCGGGCTGGCCAGCCAGACCTTCCCGGGGCCGCTGCGGCCGGGGTTGTTGCGGTTGATGGCGCTGATGGTGACCTGGTCGGGGCGGGTGGAGACCCCGGGGCCGGCGTTGATGCAGGCGCCGCAGCCGGGGTCCAGGATGCGCGCACCGGTTCGCTCGAAGGCGTCCAGCCAGCCCTGTTCCCGGGCGTGCGCACGCACGTCCTCGCTGCCCAGCTGGATGAAGAACTGCACGTGCAGCGGCACGGTATGGCCGCGGTCCAGGGCCCAGCGGACCACTTCGTAGACGTTCTCGAGATCGGCCCGCTTGGCCCCGGCGCAGCTGCCCACGTAGGCGATGTCCACGGCCACCGGATCGGCCAGGCTGTCCAGGGGCATGCCGTTGCCGGCGAAGCCGGGGGTGGCCACCATGGGCGGCACCGCGGCGCAATCCACATCCAGGGTGCCGGCATAGGTGGCACCCGCGTCGCTTGCCATCCAGGGCTCCAGCTCGATCCGGGCGCCCCGGCGCTCGGCGACGTAGCGGACGGTCTCGGCGTCCGGCGCCAGGATCCCGGCGAAGGCGCCCGAATCCGCCGCCATGTTGGTCAGGGTGGTGCGCTCGTCCGTGTTCAGGGCGGCCAGGGCCTCGCCCGCATACTCGATGAGGTGCCCGCGCACGTGGCCGTCCCGGAAGAACGGCAGGGACAGCAGGTGCAGCACCAGGTCCTTGGCGTGGACGCCGGGCCGCAGGCGGTTGCCCAGGCGCACCTGGACGGTGGGCGGCACCGCCACCCGCACATCCCCGGTCAGCCAGGCGCCGGCGAGATCGGCGGCCCCCACGCCGAACGCCAGGGCGCCCAGGGCGCCACTGTGGGAGGTGTGCGAATCGGTGCCGACGATCACCTGGCCCGGCAGCGCGTAGCGCTCGGCCATGAGCAGGTGGCAGATCCCCTCGCAGCCGCCCTCGGTGGCCTCGCCATGCAGGCGGATGCCCTTGGCGGCGCAGAAATCCTCCTGCATCTTCTTGATGCGCCGGGCCACCTCCAGGAGGCCGGGCTGGGCCTGGTCCTGCGTGTAGAACCGCCCCATGAAGGACAGGTGGTCGCGGAAGGCCAGGATGGTGGCCGGATCCTCGAACGGCAGGTCCGGACCCAAGCCGGCCCGGAGCATCGCCACGGCCAGCGGGGTCACGGTCTCGTGCGAGAAGCGCCAGGCGGCCTGCACCATGAGGCCGTCCCCGGGCGCCACCGCGGGCAGGCCGACCGCCTGGCCCTGGCCGGTGCGGGCCGCCCGGGCGAGGATCTTCTCGCCGTAGGTCATGGGCCGCGGCCCGGTGCCGGGCAGCGGCAGGCGGGCCCGGCCCGCCAGCCGGTCCCTGACGTACGCGCGAAGCCCGCCGCTGCGGACGACCTCGGCCGTGAGCTCGTCCATGCCTTCGGTGAAGGCCTCGATGGGGATCGCCTCGCCCCGGCGGATCCGGTCCACCAGGCCCAGGTCGGTGGAGGTCAGCAGGCCCAGGCTGTGGCAGTTCTGCCGGTAGACGGGGTCGAAGCTCCCGGCGATCAGGAGCCGCAGGCCGGAGGCCCGCTCGGCATAGGGCGCGGCTTCCCGGGGACCGCCGATGCCGTGGCGCTGCCCCGAGACCGCCACCTGGAAGCCGCCGCGGCGCACGAACCCTTCGTGGATCGGGAAGGTGCCGCCGCAGAGCAGGCCCAGGTACGGGAAGTCCTCCAGGCGCTGGCCGAAGTAGTAGCACACCCAGCCCGGGGTGATCTCATCCACGGTGATCCGGTCCCGCAGCCGCACCGATTCCAGGGGGAGGTCCTCCCCCTGGAACTGGTTCAGCAGGGCTGCCGGATCGTCGCACAGCAGCAGCACCCGGCCATCGAATCTGACGGTATCCCTAGACATGGCTCAAGGATGGCACAAAGGTCCGGTGCTTGAACGGTTATTTACCTTCGTCTTCCTCAAGCTTGGCCGAAAGCTCGTCCAGGTGGGCCAGGAGCCGCTGGGCGAAGGCCTCGTCCTCGAGGATGGTGAAATCATCCCCCTTGACCTCGAAGATCTCGATGGTCAGATTGCCCTCGGCTTCGGGATCCTCGCCGGCTTCGGAATAGGCCTGGACTTCGGCGAGGGGGGCCATGATGGCGAAGTGGCGGTCTTCGAAATCCACCTCCTCCAGGATGGCGAACTCCTCCTTCTCGCCGTTCTCGTCCTCCAGCTCGACCACTTCGATCTCGTCCAGATGGTCTTCACCTTCGTCATGGCCGTGGCCGCAGACGTGATTGGGGTCATTGTGGTCATGCTCGTGGGCCATGGCGGGCTCCTGTCAAGGCTCCAGACTATTTCCTTTGGCCCGTCCCTGCCAGCGCTATTTCGCCCCGCCCCGCACGACCCGGGCTTCTCCCGGCCCGGTTACCACGGCCTGGAGGAATTTGTGCGAGCTGGGCAGTTCCAGCCTAATCCGGGCGCCTTCCGCGCCGCTTCCCAGGGCCAGGGCGTCCATCCGGATGGAAAGGGAACCGTCCACCACCTCCACCCGCACGGTGTCACCGAGATTCACCAGGGGAATCGGTTCCAGATCGGCCTGGGTGAGCAGGTGGCCGGCGAGCACCGGGTTGCGCAGGCGGAAACCGGCGGGCAGTTCACCGAGCGCTCCGGCGGGGGGGGCGCCCTCGAAATCGACGGGCTCCAGTTCCTCTTCGGTGGGTACGGTCCGGCGGGCCGCGGCCGTGCGGAATTTCAGCAGGCTGCCCGTCCATCGGCCATCCAGGTCGACCCGGACCATCCCCAGGTTCCGGCCCCCGCTGAGGACGTTGTAGGTGACGAAGAAGCGCCCGGCCAGATCGGGCCGGCTCAGGTGGGCGGCCTCGAAGCTCATCTCCTCCTGGGCGGTCCGGGGCAGGAGCGAATGGCCGATGACCTTGAAGGTATAGGTGCCTGGCCGATCGGCAGCCTGGGACTCCGCGTACGCCAGGGCCTGGGTCTGGAGCCGATCCTGCGGGGTCTGCACGGGTTCCTGGCCGCAAAGGAGGGCGGCGGACAGCAGCACCAGGGCGAGGCGGCGCATGGCTAGCGCTTCAGGCTGGTGATGAGCTGGAGCATGCTGTCGGCGGTCTGGATGGTCTTGGAGTTGGCCTCGTAGGCCCGCTGGCCGATGATCATGTTCACCATCTCCTCGGCCATGTCGACGTTGGAGACTTCCAGGTTGTACTGCTGGATGGTGCCCAGGCCGGTGAGCCCCGGGACCCCGTCGATGGGATCGCCGCTGGCCAGCGTCGGCTGGAAGATGTTGTGCCCCATCTGGTTGAGGCCGTTGGGGTTGATGAAATTGGAGATGGTGATCTGGCCGAGCGTCTGGGGCGCGGTCTGGCCGGTCTCGGTGACCGTCACGGTGCCGTCGGTGGCGATGGTCACGCTCAGGGCGTCCTGGGGGATGGTGATCTGCGGGTCCAGGGGATTGCCGTTGGCGTTCACGATGTTGCCGTTCTGGTCCAGGCTGAAGCTGCCGTCCCGGGTGTAGCCCAGGGTGCCGTCGGGCATGGTGACCCGGAAGAAGCCGTTGCCCTCGATGGCCAGGTCGAACTGGCTGCTGGTGTTCTGGAGGCTGCCGGTGGTGAACTCCTTGACCATGGCCGAGACCTTGGCGCCGTGCCCGATCTGGATGTTGCCCGGGTACGTGGTGGTCGTGGAGGTGTTGGTGCCTGCGGTGTTGATCGTCTGGTAGAGCAGATCCTGGAACTCCGCCCGGGCCTTCTTGAACCCGGTCGTGTTGATGTTGGCCAGGTTGTTGGAAATGGTGTCCATGTTCGTCGTCTGCACGTTCATGCCGGCGGCGGCGGACCACATGGCTCTCATCATGGCTGGCTCCTAGTGCTGGAAGGGCTCAATGGCCGGTGGACACGTCACTGATGCTGCGGGCGTCCATGTCATTGGTGATCGTCGAGGCAACTTTCATGCTCATGTCATAGAGGCGGTTCATACGGATCATGTCGATCATGCAGGTGGCCATGTCCACCCCGCTCTGTTCCAGGGAACCCTGGGTGACGGTGGCCTGGGACGCCTTGGGGATGGCGCCGGCGGTATCGAACCGGTTGGCCCCGGCGCGCTGCAGGACGTCCGGATTGGCGTAGTCCTGGATGTTGATCTGGCCCCTGGTTTCGGCCCCCTGCTGGACGGTGCCGTCGGCCAGGACCGTGAAGCCCGGATTGGTGGGATCGAGGGTGATGGGCTGGCCGTTTTTGCCCAGTACGGCCGCGCCGTCCAGGGTGGTCAGCTGCCCCCCCTTGCCCATGGTCATCCGTCCATCCCGGGTCGCCTGGACACCGGCGGAGGACCGGATCAGGAAGAACCCGGAGCCCTCCAGGGCCAGGTCCATGGTCCTCCCGGTGGGCTTGAGGGTGCCCTGGGAAAAATCGGTGCCGCGGGAGGCCAGCACGGTGCCGTCGTTCAGATAGCCCGAAAGGGGCAGTCCCCGTCCGTCCGCGGCCGCCTTGTTGAAGATGGCGAAGAAGCTCTTCTCGGGCTTGTAGGCCACCGTGGCGGAATTGGCCAGGTTGTTGGAGATGGTGTCCAGCTGGTAGGCCCGTGCCTTCAGGCTGCCGGCTGCGACGTAGTATGCGGGATCCATGGGGTGGGCACCTCTGGCCTGGGTAGTGCCAAGGCCGTGCCAATTTCAGGTCCGGGCGTCGCCTTCCACCCAGGCCCGCGCCCCGTCCCGATAACTCTCCTGCTTCCAAATCGGGACCGATTCCTTGATGCGGTCCATGATCCAGGCCACCGCCGCGAAGGCCTCCTTCCGGTGGGCCGACGAACAGCCCACCACCACCGCCGCCTCCCGCAGCGGCACCGTCCCGGTCCGGTGGTGGATGGCGCAGCGGACCAGGCCGAACCGGACCATGGCCTCCTCCCGGATCCGCGCCAATTCCGCCCGGGCCATGGGTTCAAAGGCCTCATAGGCCAGCAGATCCACCGGCCGGCCCTGGTGGTGGTCGCGGGCGCAGCCCTCGAACACGACCACCGCCCCCGCCCCATCGTCGAGCATCGCCTCCCGGATGGCCGCGGGGTCAAGCCCCGCATCTGTGATTTCAATCATGGAAACCGCCATCGGACCCCCCGGAAGCCCATGTTAGTCTGGCTATCCGCCGAGGACGCCATGAAAAAAACGCAGGAAATCCACGTTCAACCCACCGAGGTCTTCGACGTCCTGGGCCGCCACCTGCTGGTGGACGGCTTCCACATGGTCATGGACCTTGAGAAATCCCAGGGCTCCTGGATCGTCGACGCCCGCGACGGCAAGCGCTACCTGGATTTCTACACCTTCTTCGCCACCGCGCCCCTGGGCCACAACCATCCCTCGCTCCGGAACGCCGCCTTCCAGGCCGAGCTGGGCGCCATCGCCGTCAACAAGCCGGCCAACTCCGACATCTACACCACCGCCTACGCCGAGTGGGTGGAGGCCTTCGCCACCCACGCCGCGCCCTCCTTCCTGCCGCACCTGTTCTGGATCGACGGCGGCGCCCTGGCCGTGGAGAACGCCCTCAAGGCCGCCTTCGACTGGAAGGTCCGCAAGAACCTGCAGAAGGGCAGCGCCGAAAAGGGCTCCAAGGTCATCCACTTCAAGGAGGCCTTCCACGGCCGCAGCGGCTACACCCTGAGCCTCACCAACACCGCCGATCCGCGCAAGCACCAGTACTTCCCCAAGTTCGACTGGCCCCGCATCGCCAATCCGAAGATCACCTTCCCCCTGGACCCCGAGAGCCTGGCCAAGGTCGAGCAGATGGAGAAGGTCGCCGTGGCCCAGATCGAGGCCGCCGTGGCCGTGGATCCCGACGAGATCGCCTGCCTGATCATCGAGCCCATCCAGGGCGAGGGCGGCGACAACCACTTCCGGCCCGAGTTCCTGGCCGAGCTGCGCCGGCTGGCCGACCAGCACGACTTCCTGCTGATCTTCGACGAGGTCCAGACCGGGTTCGGCGCCACCGGGAAGTGGTGGGCCCATGAGCATTTCGGCGTCCGACCGGACATCCTGGTGTTCGGCAAGAAGACCCAGTGCTGCGGCATCGCCGCGAGCAGCCGCCTGGACGAGGTCGAGAGCGTGTTCAAGGTCCCCAGCCGCATCAACAGCACCTGGGGCGGCAACCTGGTGGATATGGTCCGGGGCAAGCGGATCATCGACATCATGCTCGAGGAGCAGCTGGTGGACCACTGCGCCCGCCAGGGCGAGCGGCTGCTCAAGGGCCTGCAGGAGATCCAAAGGGACTTCCCGGACTGCACCAGCAATCCCCGCGGCCGGGGCCTGTTCTGCGCCCTGGACATGGCCACCCCGCAGCTGCGCACCGCCACCGTCGCCAAGGCCCAGGACCTGGGCATGATCGTCCTGTCCACCGGCCACCAGGGCCTGCGCTTCCGGCCGGCCCTAAACCTGGCCACCGAGGACCTGGACCTGGGCGTGGATCTGCTGCGCAAGAGCATCCAGCTGGCCGTCGAATCCGTCCGCCCGCACATGGCCAAGGTCTAGTGGACGTCCAGCTCTGGTGCGACGGCGCCTGCCTGGGCAACCCGGGCCCCGGGGGCTGGGGCTACCTCCTGCGGGTGGCCACTCCGGAAGGCCCCAAGGAGAAGGAAGCCAGCGGCGCCGAAGCGGACACCACCAACAACCGCATGGAGCTGCGGGCGGCGATCGAAGGGCTCAAGGTCCTGAGCCGCCCCTGCTCGGTGACCCTCTGCTCGGACAGCCAGTACGTGGTCAAGGGCATCCAGTCCTGGCTGGCGGGCTGGAAGCGCAAGGGCTGGCGCAAGGCCGACGGCCAGCCGGTGATCAACGTCGACCTCTGGCAGGCCCTGGACGCCGAACTCAAGCGCCACCGGGTCTCGGCCGAGTGGGTCCGGGGCCACAACGGCCATCCGGAGAACGAGCGGGTCGACCAGCTCGCCAGCGCCGCCGCCAAGACCCTCTGATCCTTCACTCCGCCTCGGTGGTGAAGATCCCCTTGGACCAGGGCGGATAGGGCCCCGCCTCGAAGGTCAGCTCGTCGTAGGCGCCGGCGGCCTTCAGCAGCTTCTCGGTGATCCTGCCCACCACCGCCACATCGGCGTAGGGGTGCGGCTTCTCCATGATCCGCCCCCAGCGTCCGGGGTAGGCGCTCACCCAGGCCGGCTCCTCGAACCCCAGGGCCTGCTTCAGGGGCTCGTCGTTCTGGACCCCGATCAGCTGCCACTTGCCCTTGTAGTCGATGGGGATCCCCACCTTCTCGGTATCGTTGAGCAGGCGGAACTCCACCGGGCCGGCCTTGACCGTCACGTTGTAGCTGCGGCCGGACTCGAAGTAGAGGGCGTGGCCGTTCCTGGAGGCGTAGATCCGGACCCTGGAGGCGCCCTTGTAGTCCACCATGGTCTTGGCCGGGTCGCCCCAGTTGCCCGAGCCGTGCTCGGACAGGAACAGCCCCTCCGGCGACAACGCCTGCCCGGTGCGGTTGTCGATGCGCACGGTCAGGTGCTCCCAGTCGCCCTCGTGCACCCCCATCTCGCCCAGCTCGTAGTCGCCGATTGCCTTGAACCGCAGGTCCCAGTCCAGGCCCTTGATGTAGGCGGTCCCCGGCCCGTTGTAGGCGTAGAGGAACCAGTACTGGATATCGGTGGTCTTCTCGCCGACCTTGACGTTCACATAGGTCTTGGCCTGGGTGGGCGCGCCCCGCTTGAGCCGGTCCTCGGGATTGGGCTGGCCCTTGAGGCGCAGGCCGACATAGGTCTTCCCGCTGTCCCGGTCCACGTAGCTGAACGGCTCGGTGACATCCAGGTACTTTTCGGCCGAGGTGGGCAGGTACTTCTCGTCCTTGTGCAGGTACATCACCGGCACGTAGGCGTCGATGGCCTTTTTCAGCACGTCCGCGGCGATCTTCGGCCCCGCCACCGCCACCGCCCGCCCCCGGGTCTCCACCGTTTGCGCCCGCCCGCAAGGACCCACCAGAAGCATCGCGCCCAAGGCCAACAACCTGGATGACAACCGCACCTGCACCCTCCAGCCGTCATCAGGATTTCAATGGATTTCCGCTGCGATGACGTAACCGAAAAATGGGCCTCCGGCCTGTATTGTCAATTCATATTGACAAGCCCAAGGCCCTCAGTCCGAGAGCGACTGGATGGCCAGCGGCCACAGCTCCTGCGGATCTTCCGGCATCAGCCAGTCGGGGTTCAGCGGCACCCGCACCCAGGCCCCGTCCTTGATCTCCTGGTCCAGCTGCCCGGCCCCCCACCCGGCATAGCCCAGGAACAGCCGGAACCGCGCGACCGGCTCCACCAGCAGGGCTTCCAGCAGGTCCTTGCGGTAGCTGATGAAGTCGGTGAAGTCCAGGACCGTATCCTCCTCCTCGGGCAGCCCGCCCCGGACCAGGATGATGCCCCGCTGGGGATCCACCGGCCCGCCCCGCCAGGCCGTGGCGTCCTCGTCGCCGTTGAAGGCGAGTCGGCTTTCCTGGCAGATCTGCTCGAGGGTGACCGGCAGGGGCCGGTTGAGGATCACCCCCATGCCGCCGGCATCGTCATGCTCGACCAGGAGCACGACGGAATGGAGGAAGTTCGGGTCCAGGAGCAGAGGACTCGCCACAAGCAGACATGGGGCCAGATGACTCATGCCCAAGATCATAGCGCGCTACTCTGGAGGAATGAGCATGTCGCCCAAATCCGATCTCGCGAGCCTTCCGGAAGGGGTCGCCTTCCTGGCCCGGAGGCCCTGGGCCGTCCTGGGCCTGGCCACCCTTGGCATGGCCCTCAACGCCCTGCCCCCCCTGCTGCAGATTCTCTCCAGGCTGCCCGATGGCATCCTGGTGGACCTAGCCCTGGGTTTCGCGGGCCTGCTGCCCCTGCAGATGTACCTGATCCCCCGGTTCATCGCCGAGGCCGACGCCGCCGCCGGCGGCAACGACCGCAACCCGCGGGCGGAGTGGGAAGCGAACTTCGATCGCCGCTGGCTGCCGTCCATGGCCGCCTCCATCCTGGTCTCCCTGGCCGCCGGCCTGGGCCTGCTGTTCCTGATCCTGCCGGGTCTTTTCATCTTCATGGGGTTCGGCTGGACCAGCCTGCGGGTGCTCGTGCGCGGCGAGGCCCTGGCGGACGCGGCCCGGGGCAGCGTCCGGATGATGGCCGCCGCCTGGCGCCGGGTCCTGGGGGTCGGCCTGGTCGTGGCCTCGATCCTGTTGGTGTGTTCCATGATCATTTCCTTGTCCTTGCGGTCCCTGGGCGAGGATCCGGGCCCCTGGCTCCGGCTCCGCCATCCCGGGCTCTGGGCCGTCAATTTCTTCACCACCTTGTTGAACCTCTGGGCCAGCACCACCTTCCTGGCGCTGTTCCGGCGCATCAACCCGGCAATTAAAAGTTAATTTCGCTTCATTTAATCTGATTTTCCCCAGCCATGGCAGCATCACTTGGCGGATACTTCTGGGCAGCCGAGGACCCTGGCCATGCCCAAATGCCTCCGGAAGCCCCACCCCACCCACCTGCGAGGGCGGTTCCGCGCCCTCGCGGCTGAACGGGAGCAGGCCCGGATGACCCAGCAGCGCCTGCGGCTCCTGGTCGACCAGGTGAAAGATTACGCCATCTTCCTGCTCGACCCCGAAGGCCGGATCGCCACCTGGAACCAGGGCGCCGAACGGCTCAAGGGCTACCGGGCCGCCGAGATCATCGGCCGGCACTTCTCCTGCTTCTATCCCCCCGAGGATCTCGCCGCCGGCAAGCCGGACCGGGAGCTCCGCGAGGCCGAAGCCTTCGGCACCTTCCAGGAGGAGGGCTGGCGGGTCCGCAAGGACGGCTCCCGGTTCCTGGCCCACGTGGTGATCACCGCCCTGCGCGACGGCCGGGGCGCCCTGAAGGGGTTCTCGAAGGTCACCCGGGACATCACCATGCAGAAGGACGCCGAGGCGCGCATGAACGCCTTCGCCCTGGAGCTGGAGGACTCCGTCCGCGCCACCACCCGGGAGCTGCAGGAGAAGGAGGCCCGGCTCGACGGCTTCATCCGTCACGCCACCGCCGCCATCGCCTTCAAGGGCACCGACGGCCGCTACCTGGCCCTCAATCCGCGGATGGCCACCCTGCTCGCCCGGAACCCGGAGGACGTCCTGGGCCACCGCGACCAGGAGCTGCTGGATCCGGAAAGGGCCGCCGGGATCGAGCGGGTGGACCAGCTGGTGCTGGCCTCGGGCCAGGCCCGGGAGCAGGAGGAGCGCTGGATCCACCAGGACGGCAGCGCCCACGACTACATCTCCCAGAAGTTCCCGCTCCTGGACCGGGACGGCCGGAACTGGGGCCTGGGGGTGATCAGCACCGACATCACCGAGCGCAAGCTGGCCGAGCTGGCCCAGCTGCAGAGCCAGAAACTGGAGTCCCTGGGGCTCCTGTCCGGCGGCATCGCCCACGACTTCAACAACCTCCTGGGGGCGATCCTGGGCAACCTGGGGCTGGCCCAGATGGAGATCGGCCCCACCGCCCCGGCCCACGACCGGCTCCGGACCATCGAAAGCCTGGTGCAGAAGGCCACCAGCCTGACCCGGCAGATGCTCGCCTACTCCGGCCGCGGCACCTCCGAGGTCCGGCCCCTCAGCCTGAACCACATCGTCGATGAGATGACCCACCTGCTGGCCATCTCGATCCCCAAGAAGGTGGAGCTCCGCTACGACCTGCACCCGTCCCTGCCGACCATCGCCGCCGACGCCTCCCAGCTCCAGCAGGTGGTCATGAACCTGGTGATCAACGCCGCCGACGCCATCGGCGACCGCCCGGGAACCATCAGCCTGCGCACCACCGCCATGAGCGCCGACCAGGACTACCTCCGGCGCACCTTCCAGGGCCAGGAGATGGCGGTGGGCACCTACGTGGTCCTGGAGGTCGCCGACGACGGCTGCGGCATGAGCCCGGAGACCCTCCTGAAGATCTTCGACCCCTTCTTCACGACCAAGTTCTCCGGCCGGGGCCTGGGCCTGTCGGCCATCCAGGGCATCATCCGGGGCCACAAGGGCGGCATCCGGGTCTACAGCGAGCCGGGCCGGGGCACCGCCTTCAAGCTCCTGTTCCCGGCCACCGCCGCCGCCACCGAGAGCGCCGCGCCCGAAGCCAAGGTCCAGGCCTTCCGGGGCAGCGGCACCGTCCTGGTGGTGGACGACGAGCCCAGCATCCGCACCATGGCGTCCAACATCCTCGGGCAGCTCGGGTTCGAGGCCCTGCAGGCGGCCGACGGCATGGAGGCGCTCATGCTCTACGAGACCCACAAGGCCGACATCCGCCTGGTCATCCTGGACCTGACGATGCCCCACATGGACGGCGCCGAGACCTGCGCCGCCCTGCGGGCCCGGGGCTACCAGACCCCGATCCTGCTGAGCAGCGGCTTCAACGAGACCGAGGCCGTGACCCGCTTCTCCCGCGACGGCCTGGCCGGGTTCCTGCAGAAGCCGTACCGGGTGTCGACGTTCATCCAGGCGGTGCGGGACGCGCTTGAGGTTCGATAGGACTCGCCCCCGGAACTTCGCCAACCGGCCTCGCTTCGCCGGACTATTGCAGCTCCGGAAGAGGCCCCGGCAGCGGCCGTGACGCCAAATGCGCCCAGGCCAGCCCGCTGAACCAGAGCGCCGCCCGGAACCGCTCCAGGAACGCGATCTTGGCCTCGATGCGCAGGGCCAGGATGGCCGGATCGGCCGTGGGCCGGGCGTCCCGCTCGTAGTCCAGGAGGGTGCGGGCGCGGGCGTTGAGGTGCTGGGCCAGGGGCGTCCAGGCCTCGGCCAGGCGCGGGGCCATCTGCTCGGCCAGGCCCCGGCCCCACTTCTCGAAATCCCGGTTGCCGCCGTATTCCAGCCCATCCAGCACCATAAGTTCGGACAGGACGACCCGGAAGGAGCCGGAGGCCACGATCCGGTCCGGCTCCCGGTCCTCATGCAGGATCTCGAAGTAGCTGTTGCCGCCGGCGGCCCCGGTGTGGGTCGCGACATCCCTCTTGCGGGCCGACAGCAGGCGCACCCGCCGGGCCAGGCCCTGGCCCATCTCCGGATCGGCCAGGCCGCGGTCGGCCAGGGCCGACTGCCAGGCATTCCAGAGATCCTGGACCCGTTCCTCCAGCTTGGCGTGCTCGGGATCGGTGAGCAGGGCGGCCAGGTAGGCCGCCTCCTCGGCGTGCCGGGCCGGAACCCGGAGCGGCTGGGCCATCGGCCGGGCCTTGGCCTCCCGGTACAGCGCCCGCAACATCCCCTCCACCTCGGCCAGGGCCTTGTCCGGTCGTCGCGCCCGGTAGTCCCGCCGGGCCTCCGCCGGGCTCCCGGGCAGGGGCGGCAGTTCGATGGACCCGCTCTCCACCGCGACGACCCCGGCCATCCCGCCCGCCTGACGCGGCATCGCCGCCGGGCAGCAGAGCAGGAACAGGGTCAAAGACATTTAGACTCCGGGGAACCAGCCCAGCCTATTACCAGTTACGGCATCTCAGGCGGTTCTTTTCTTCCAGCTTCATCCCCCTCCATCAGGTTCAGGATCCTGGGCCAGATTGACGGTTGACCAAACTAGACTAGACTTGGTCATGGAGGTCCATGATGACTAGAATCGTCAACATGTATGAAGCCAAGACGCAGCTTTCGGCGCTGGTGGATCAGGCCATCAGTGGAGATGACGTGATCATCGCTCGCCATGGCAAACCCCAGGCACGGATCACCTCCCTGGTGCCAGCCAAGGGCAAGATCAAATATGGGATCCTCAAGGGCAAGCTCACGGTTCCCGATGACTTTGACGCCCCAGACCCGGATATCGAGGCCCTGTTCCATGGCGGTCCAAAGTGAAGCTGCTGCTGGATACGCATATCTTTCTCTGGTTGAACGCCGATGATCCCAGGCTCACGAAGAAGGCCAGGAAACTGATCGACGAGGCCCAGGAGGTCTTTGTCTCAGCCGTCGTCTTCTGGGAACTGGCCATCAAGATCAGGCGCGGCGATCTGACCGCAGATCTTGAGGAATTGAGGTTGGCACTTTTCAGCAATTCCTTCACCAACCTGCCCATCACCGTCGAACATGCCTGTGCGACCGCCATGCTGCCCTGGCACCACAGGGACCCTTTCGACCGGATGCTGGTGGCCCAGGCCATCACCGAGCCCCTGCGGTTGATGACCGCCGATCACCAGCTGGAGCCCTATTCGGACCTCATCATCCGAGTGTAGGAATCGGCAACGAATCTCCGTTCTCGTTCTGAGGGAGGATCCCTCTCACTTGAGCGCTTCCACGCCCCCGAACACCCGGCCCGGGCTCAGCTCCTCCAGGATCGCCGCGTCCCCCGGCTCCAGCTGGTTGGTCGCCAACCTGGCCACCAGGGCGCCCACTCCGGGGCCGAGCATATAGCCCTGACCGCACATGCCGATGGCATCGATGTAGCCGTCCAGGGTCTCGGAGCGGCCCACCAGCGGCGCGCCGTCCGGGGTCATGGGGTAGAGGCCGCGCCAGGTGCGGCGGACCTTGAGGTTGCCGAGCTTGGGCATGAGGTCGACCATGCGCCGGGCGATCATGGGCAGGTAGGCGCTGGTCTCGCGCCGGTCCGAGCCGACGATGGCCGGGCTGGGGGTGATGCAGAACACCACCTGGCCGGGCTTGTGCTGGTAGAAGTAGAAGTTGCTGGAACCGGGCGCGGGCCGGATATCGACCACCATCGGATCCAGGAACGGCGCCACGGCCTCGGTGATTCCGGCCTCGTGGCAGTCCGGCTGCACCGGCGCGTCCAGGCCCCCGGCCTGGGCCACGGCCCGGGCCCAGGCGCCGGCGGCGTTGATCACGCAGCCGGTGGCATAGCCGCCCTGGTCGGTGCGCACGCCCACCACCTTGCCCTTGCGGCGCATGATGCTGGTGACCCGTTCGTTGAACCGGCAGTCCACGCCCAGCGCCACGGCCCGGCGGTGGAAGCCCAGGCAGCTGCGCATGGGCGAGGCCGAGCCGTCCTCCGGGGAGAAGGTTCCGCCCAGCAGGCCCTCCGGGCGCAGGCCCGGGGCCAGGGCCAGCAGCTCGGCCCGGTCCTTCCAGTCGATGTTCAGGCCGGCCGCCTTCTGCATGACCAGGAGCTGGCGGAGCAGCCGCTCCTCCTCCGCCCGGTACGCCACGAAGACGTAGCCGCCCCGCGCCCACTCGATGTCCCAGCCGTGGGCCTCCTTCCAGCCCGAGAAGGTCTTCAGGCTGTCCAGGCAGAGCTTGATCTTGGCGGGCGAGGAATGGGTGGCCCGGATGCCGCCGATGGCGGCCTTGTTGCTGCCCTGGCCGGGCGAGGCGAACTGGTCCAGGCAGAGCACCTTCATGCCCCGCTCGGCCAGGTGCATGCTGGCCGGCATGCCGACGCTGCCGGCCCCGATGACGATGGCGTCGTAGCTGGTCGTGCTCATCACAGACCTCCCTGGAAGGCGCTGGTGGCGTGGTCGCGGGCCACGTCCTGGACCGGCCCGCCGCCGGTGACCACCCCCGCGAAGGCCCCGAGCGGCACCTCCATGAAGATCGGCCGCTGGGTGAATCCGGTGAGCTCCTGGTCGCGCACGCCCTCCTCCCGGTAGAGGCGCCGGATCAGGCCGGGGCAGGTCTTGCCGCCGCAGGAGCCCATGCCGGCCCGGGTGGCGGCCTTGAGCTCGTTCAGGTCGCGCACGCCCTGGCGGATGAGGGCCCGGATCTCCCCCGCGGTGACCCGCTCGCAGCGGCAGACGATCTCGTCGTCGTCCAGCCGGCGCACGGCCTCGGGCATGGCCTCGGAGATCCAGGGCAGCTGCACCCGGATCCCGGCGATCTGCTTGGCGAACGAATGGGGCGCCCGGACCTTGACCAGGACCGCGTGGTCGGCGAACTTGGGCGCGCGCACCCGCACCACCGGCACTTCGCCCAGGACCCGGCCCAGGGTGTCGAGCACCGTGACCTGGTCGCCGATCTTGATGGTGGACTCGGGGAACTCGTAGGGGATCGACACCAGCACGCCGTCGCCGCCGCGCCGGTAGTCCAGCAGGGTGATGGCCAGCCCGGGGCAGACCGCCACGCACTGCTCGCAGGCGATGCAGTCCTTCTCGTCGAAGGTGGGCACCCCGAGGATGTCGCCGCCCTCGATCTGGATGGAGCCCTGGGGGCAGATGCTGGTGCAGGGATTGCAGGGGATCTCCTGGCTGCAGTGGAACACCGGGAACACCCCGTACTCGTCTTCCGGGATCTCCTCGGTGATGGTGGCGCCGGGCCGGGACTTGAGCACCTCGGCGGTGCGCCGCCATTCCCCGGGCACCTCGCCGATGTCCCGGCCCAGGGCCCGGGCGATCTCCACGCCGCGGATCTTGCCGGTGAACATGGCGGCGGAGGCCTCGGCGATCTCCTCGGCGTCGCCCGCGGCGTAGACCGGCAGCCCGAACTCCTTGGCCTTGAGGTAGAACTCGTTGACCGGCTCCAGGCCCACGGCCACCAGCACGGTGTCGCACTTGTAGGTCTTCTCCGAGCCCGGCAGGATGTTCCATTTGGCGTCCAGCCTGGCGATGGTCACCGACTCCACCTCGGCCGCGCCGTTGGCCGACACCACCGTGTGGCCGGTGTGGATCGCCACGCCCATGCGCGCCAGCTTGTCGGTGTGCACCTTGTAGCCGCCGCACTCGGGCAGCGCCTCGCACAGGCCGACCACCTCGATGCCGGCCTGCAGGGCATGGTAGGCCGCGATCAGGCCGACGTTGCCGCCGCCGATCACGAACAGCCGCTCCGTGGGCCGGACCATGTCGCGGTTCACCAGGGTCTGGAAGGCCCCCGCGCCGTAGACGCCCGGCAGCGTGTTGCCCCGGAACACCAGCGACTTCTCCCGGGCGCCGGTGGCCACCAGCAGGGCCTGGGGCTGGACCAGCACGTAATGGCCCTCGCGCAGGATCCCCACCTTGCGGTCGGAAAACACCGCCAGGGCGTTGCTGTTCTTCCAGAGCCGCACGGTCTCCAGGGAGCGGACTTCCTTCTCCAGGTTGCGGCCGATGTCCATGCCCCGGGTGCCGGCCGAGCACGCGTCGATCGAGCCGAAGAACTTGTGGGTCTGGAGGACCAGCTTGCCGCCCAGGTCGGCCTTGTCGTCCACCAGGATGACGCCGACCCCGGCCCGGCCCAGCTCGATCGCGGCCGACAGCCCCGCGGGTCCGCCGCCCAGGATCAGGCACTCGATCTGCAGGGTCTCGATGTCGTGGAAGCGCTGGTCCTCGCCCAGGACCTCGGGCAGCGCGGGCTTGCCGTCCAGGGGCGCCACCGCCATGCCCTCGCGCACCGGCACCATGCAGGATTTCACCGGCAGGCCGTCGGCGATGACCGAGCACTGGGCGCACTGGCCGTTGGCGCAGAAGATGCCCATGGGCGCACCGTCCTTGGGGTGGTGGCCGAAGGTCCGGATGCCGTTGGCGAACAGGGCCGAGGCGATGGTCTCGCCTGCGCGGGCCAGCAGCGGCCGGTCTTCCCAGGTGAATCCCACGGTCGGCTCGGGCGGGGTCGGCAGGATCGGGTGGGCCTTGATCCGGAAGTCCGTCATTCCACACCTCCACGAATGCACTTCCTGTCCATTCAACCACCGCCCCGCCCGCCCGGCGCGGATCCCGGGCGAGTTGTGATCTGCGTCGAAGCGACCGATTCTCAACCGCCCCGCGGGCCCGTCCGCGTCGTATCCTGTACCCATGAGCGAGCCCCGCCGAGAACGCGACGCCCTGGGCGAACTGGACCTGCCGGCCGGAACCCGGCACGGGATCCACACCGCCCGCGCCCTGGCCAACTTCCCGCTGCTGGGGCGGCCGGTGCACCCGGCCCTGGCCCGCGCCTTCGGCGCGGTCAAGCTCGCCGCCCTGCGCACCAACCGCAAGCTCGGGCATTTCCCCGACGCCGCCAAGGCCGCCGCCATGGACCAGGCCTGCCTGGAGCTGCTGCAGGGCGCCCTGGCCCCCGAAGTGGTCGTGGACGCCCTCCAGGGCGGGGCCGGCACCTCCACCAACATGAACGTCAACGAGCTCCTGGCCAACCGCGCCCTGGAGCTCCTGGGCCTGGCCCCGGGCGACTATGCCCGGATCTCGCCCCTTGAGGATCTCAACCTCCACCAGAGCACCAACGACACCTTCCCCACCGCCCTGCGGATCGCCGCCATCGAGGGCCTGCGCGAGCTGGAGCGCCAGGTCCTGGCCCTCCAGGAGGCCTTCCAGGCCCAGGAGAAGGCCCTGGCCCACGTGGTCAAGGTCGGCCGCACCGAGCTGCAGGACGCGGTGCTGACCACCCTGGGCCGGACCATGGGCGCGTTCGCCGAGGCCCTGAACCGCGACCGCTGGCGGCTGGCCAAGGCCGAGGAGCGCCTGCGGGTGGTCAACCTGGGCGGCACGGCCATCGGCACCGGCCTGGCCGCGCCCACCGATTACATCTTCCAGGTGGTGGAGGAGCTGCGCGACATAACCGGCATGGGCCTGGCCCGCGCCGAGAACCTGGTGGAGGCCACCCAGAACCTGGACACCCTGGTGGAGGCCTCGGGCCTGCTCAAGGCCCTGGCCGCCACCCTCATCAAGATCTCCGGCGACCTCCGGCTGCTGGCCAGCGGCCCCCAGGCCGGCCTGGGCGAGCTCATCCTGCCGCCCCGCCAGGCCGGGAGCTCGATCATGCCCGGCAAGGTCAACCCGGTGATCCCCGAGGCCGTGACCCAGGCAGCGCTCCTGGCCATCGCCCACGACCAGGCCCTGACCATGGCGGCGGCCATGGGCTCCCTGGAGCTCAACCCGTTCCTGCCGCTGGTGGCCCACAGCCTGCTGGAGTCCCTCGACCTGCTGGCCCGGGCCTGCCTGATCCTGCGGGCCCACTGCGTCGAGGGCCTATGCGCCGACGAGGCCCGCTGCCGGAGCCAGGTGGAGAACGGCACCGCCGCCGCCACCGCCCTGGTGCCGCTGCTGGGCTACGCCGGCGCCTGCGACCTGGCGGCCCGGGCCGGAAGCGAGGGACTGCGGGCCCTGGGCATCCGCGAGGGGCATTTCACCGCCGCCCAGTTCGACCAGCTGACCAGCCCCGAGGCGGTGGGCCGGCTGGGCTGGAGGAGCCCCCGGTGAACGCCCAGCCCGCCCCGCGATCCCTGCGCCTGCACATTGGCCTGTTCGGCCGCCGGAACGTAGGCAAGTCCTCACTTCTCAATGCCTTCACCCGCCAGCAGGTGAGCATCGTCTCCCCGGTCAAGGGCACCACCACCGACCCGGTGGAAAAGCCCATGGAGCTGCTGCCCCTGGGGCCTGTGCTGTTCGTGGACACCGCCGGCGTGGACGACGAGGGCGCCCTGGGCGAGCTGCGCATGGCCCGCACCCGGGCGGTGCTGGACCGGGTCGACCTGGGCGTGATCGTCACCGAGGGCGGCTGGGGCCCCTTCGAGGCCGGCCTGTTGGCCGAACTCCAGGCCCGCAAGGTCCCGGCCCTGGTGGTGCGCAACAAGTGCGACCTGGGCGCGGCCGGGCCGGACCAGCCCGGGGACGTGCCCTGGGTGGCGGTCAGCGCCCTCCACGGCACCGGCGTCGCCGGGCTCAAGGAGGCCCTGCTCCGCCTGGCCCCGGCCGACTTCTTCGACAACCGCCGGCTGGTGGCCGACCTGGTGCCCCCCGGCGAGCTGGCGGTGCTGGTGGTGCCCATCGACAAAGAGGCTCCGAAAGGCCGCCTGATCCTGCCCCAGGTCATGGCCATCCGCGACCTGCTGGACGGCGAGTCGATGGTCATGGTGGTCCAGGAGCGCGAGCTGGGCCCGGCCCTGGCCCGCCTGAAGACCCCGCCGGCCCTGGTGGTGACCGATTCCCAGGCCTTCCTGAAGGTGGCCGCGGACGTGCCCCGGAACCTGCCCATGACCTCCTTCTCCATCCTCATGAGCCGCTTCCAGGGCGACCTGGCCGAGCAGGTGCGCGGCACCCTGGGCATCGAGCGGCTCAAGGGCGGCGACCGGATCCTGGTGGCCGAGACCTGCAGCCACCACCCGGTGGGCGAGGACATCGGCCGGGTCAAGATCCCCCGCTGGCTCACCCAGTACGTGGGCGCGAAACTGGAATTCAGCCACGTCCAGGGCCGGGACTTCCCCGAGGATATGTCCCCCTACGCCCTGATCGTCCACTGCGGCAACTGCACCGGCAACCGCCGGGAGATGCTCTCGCGCATCCACCGGGCCCGGGAGGCGGGGGTGCCGCTGACCAACTACGGGCTGACCATCGCCTACTCGCTGGGCATCTTCCAGCGGGCCCTGGAACCCTTCCCGGCCGCCCGGGCGATCCTGGAGAACGCCGATGCTGCGCGCTGAGATCCTCGACTGGCTGCGGGAGACCGACCCGGACCGGCTGGAGACGCTGTGGGCCCGGGCCGACGCCGCGCGCCGGGAGCACGTGGGCGAGGAGGTCCACCTGCGCGGCCTGATCGAGGCCAGCAACCACTGCATCCGCCAGTGCGCCTACTGCGGCATCAACGCCTGCGCCGCGGGCATCACCCGCTACCGCATGGAACCCGGGGAGATCCTGGACTGCGCCCGGGAGGCCGAGCACCTGGGCTACGGCTCGGTGGTGATCCAGGCCGGCGAGGATCCCGGGCTGCGGGCGGAGACCGTGGCCGCCCTGGTGGGGGAGATCAAGGCCACCACCCCCCTGGCCGTGACCCTGTCCCTGGGCGAACGGAGCGACGCCGACCTGGCGCTCTGGCGCAAGGCCGGCGCCGACCGCTACCTGCTGCGCTTCGAGACCTCGGACCCGGAGCTCTACCGGCGGATCCATCCGTCCCTGCCCGGAACCCTGTCCGATCGCATGGCCCAGCTGGACCGGATGCGGGCCATGGGCTACGAGATCGGCACCGGGGTCATGGTCGGGATCCCGGGCCAGACCTGGGCCACCCTCGCATCCGATATTGAAATGTTCAAACAGTTCGATATGGACATGATCGGGGTGGGCCCGTTCCTGCCCAGCCCGCGCACCCCCCTGGGCGGCCCCGACGCCGCCTCCTTCCAGGCGGCGCCGGACCAGCAGGTGCCCAACGACGAGCTCACCACCCTCAAGGCCGTGGCCCTGGCCCGGCTGGTCTGCCCCCAGTCCAACATCCCCAGCACCACCGCCCTGGCCACCCTGGACCCGGCCGCCGGCCGGGAGCTGGGCCTGGCCCGGGGCGCCAACGTGGTCATGCCCAACGTCACGCCCCCCAAGTACCGGGTGCTCTACGAGATCTATCCCGGCAAGGCCTGCATCCACGAGACCGCCCAGGTCTGCCATGGCTGCATGGAGGCGCGCATCCGCAGCCTCGGCCGGATCCTGGGCAAGGGACCGGGGGGACGCCGGGCGGGTTGCCCCCCGGCCCCGGCGGAGCCATGATGGAGACCGGCCCCCGCCGGGGCGAAGAGGCACGGATGATGAATGAGGAATTGATCCAGCGCTCCCGGATCCGGGTGTCCCTGGTCTCCATCAGCGCCGGCCTGTTCATCCTGGGCATGAAATACTACGCCTTCCATGTCTCCGGCTCGGCCGCGCTGAAATCGGACGCCATCGAGAACGTGGTGAACGTGGTGGCGGCGGTGTTCGCGCTGGGCGCGGTGATCTTCGCCGGCAAGCCGGCCGACCGGGAGCACCCCTACGGCCACGGCAAGATCGAGCATTTCTCCGCCGCCTTCGAGGGGGGCATGATCAGCATCGCCGCCGTCCTGATCGGCTACGAGGCGGTCCATGCCATGTTCTACCCGCCCGAGCTGAGGCACCTCGGCCAGGGCATGGCGATCAACTTCGCCGCCGGCGTCCTCAACGGCCTGCTCGGCCTGTTCCTCATCTACATGGGCCGCCGGCAGCGCTCCCACGCCCTGGAGGCGGACGGCCACCATGTCCTGTCGGACTTCTACGTGACCCTCGGCCTGGCCGCCGGCCTGCTGCTGGTCAACCGCACCGGGCTGCGCTGGCTGGACCCGGTCATCGCCCTGGGCGTCGGCGGACTCCTGGCCTGGACCGGGTTCAAGCTGGTCCGCACCTCCAGCGCCGCCCTCCTGGACACCGAGGACCCCGAGCTCCTGGAAAAGCTGGTGAAAGCCATCAACCGGACCCGTCCCCCCGACATCCTGGCCATCCACGAGCTGCGCACCCTGCGCTCGGGCCGCTACACCCACGTGGACATCCATCTGGTGGTCCCGGAGTACTACGGCATCGCCCAGAGCCACGACCTGGCCGACAGCTTCGCCCGGACCGTCCTGAAGGAATCCGCCCTGGACGGCGAGCTGCACACCCACGTGGATCCCTGCCAGCGGGCCCTCTGCGATCACTGCGCCCAGCCCGGCTGCCCGATCCGCCGGGAGCCCCAGAGCGGACCGGCCACGATCAGCCTGGAAGAGGCCGTGGCGCCGGGAAGGATCTGAACCTCACTCCGTTTTGGCGGCCGGCATGACCGGGAGGGCCAGGGAGGCCTCCATGCTCTCGGCCGCCTCGTTGGTGATGGTGCAGGTCAGCTTCAGTTCCGGGCCGGCGCCGGCCTCGAAGACCACCTCGGGCAGGCCCTGCCCGCTGGTCAGGGTGCCCCCTGAGAGCTTCCAGGCGTAGGTGCAGCCCGGCTGGTCGGGCACCCGGGCGCCCAGGCCGGTCTGGCCGGCCGTGATCCGGGCGGGCCCCTTGACCGGACCGACCGGCGCGGCCACCACCTTCACCGCCAGGGTGGCCTTCACCGTCGCATCCTCCCGGGACGCCACCTGGACCGTGTACTGGCCGGGGACCTGGGGGGCGCGGTAGGTGCCGTTGGCGTCCACCGTGCCGCCGCCGGGTTCCAGCACCGACCAGTCCACCTGGCCGGTGCGGCCGCCCTGGAGGTCGAAACCGAAGATCCGGGTCCGCCCGGCGGTCAGCACGGCCGAAGCCGGGGTGATCACCAGGGTCGGGCGGGAGACCAGGGGGATCTCCAGGGAGAAGGTCTTGGCCAGGCCGGCGGCGTTGACCACCCGGCAGGCCACGGTCACCTTCTCGCCCGTGCCCGCGGAGAACGTGGTCGAAGGACCGGAGGCCTCGCCCGCCAGGGTTCCGCCCTCGATCCACCAGGCGTAGGAGGCCCCCGCCTGGACCGGCACCGAGACCGGGAGGTCCCGGTCCCCGGCCATGATGTGATCGGGAGCGGTGATCGGCCCGGCCGGCGGGGCCACCACGGTGACCTGGGCGGCGGCCTCCCGGCCCAGGGCCCGGGCCTGGACCTGGACGGCGCCCGGCTCGGCCGGGGCGGTGAAGTGGCCGGCGGGGTCGATGGCGCCGCCGCTGGCCGACCAGGTGAGGGTCGGCCGGGAGCCGTCCTCGCCCTTGGCGGCGAAATCCGCCCCCTGGCCGGTGGTCAGGGTGGCCTTGGCCGGGGTGATCACCAGGGGCGAGGGCGGCAGGGGCGAGACCGCCTTCCCCACGACCGTGGGCGCCTCGCACCCCAGGGCCGCCAGCAGCCCCACCAGGACCGTACCCGTCCAAAGCCGCCGATCCATCATCCCGAGCCTCCTTGCCGGCCTCAAGTCTACAGCGGTTGGCATCCCTTTCGCTGAGGGACCCCCTGGTGTCAACATGCTGACGTTTCTGGACAGGCTGCTTCCCCTCATGACCCGGCTCTCGAAGCGGGTGGACCTGGCTACGCCCCTGTTCGTGCTGATCGTCATGGTGATCATGATCCTGCCGGTGCCGGCGTTCCTGATCGATATCCTCATTGTTTTCAACATCACCCTGTCCCTGCTGATCCTCCTGGTCGGCATGTATGTGGCCAAACCCCAGCATTTCAATGCCTACCCTTCGATCCTGCTGATCATCACCCTGTTCCGGCTCAGCCTGAACGTGGCCACGACCCGGCGGATCCTGCTCTACGGCGGCGAGCAGGGCCCCGAGGCGGCCGGGCACATGGTCCAGGCCTTCGGCCAGTTCGTCGTGGGCGGCAGCTACGTCATCGGCCTGGTGGTGTTCCTCATCCTCCTGGCGATCCAGTTCCTGGTCATCAACCACGGCTCGGGCCGCATCGCCGAGGTGACCGCCCGGTTCACCCTGGACGCCATGCCCGGCAAGCAGATGGCCATCGACGCCGACCTGAACGCCGGCTACATCGACGAGGTCGAGGCCCGCCGGCGCCGCCGGGAATTGGGCGAGGAAGCCAACTTCTACGGGGCCATGGACGGCGCCGTCAAGTTCACCCAGCGGGACGCCGTGGCCGCCCTGATCATCCTGGCGGTCAACATCATCGCCGGCATCATCATCGGCATCGTCAAGTACAACCTGCCGGTGGTGCAGGCCATGGAGACCTTCACCCTGCTGACCGTGGGCGACGGCCTGGTGACCGCCGTGCCCAGCCTGCTGATCTCGGTGGGCGGCGCCATCCTCACCACCCGCAGCGGCTCCAATTCCCCGAATCTGGGCACCGAGGTCATGGGCCAATTGGGCGCGGACTTCCGCCCCATGGCCATCGCCGCCTCGGTGCTGTTCCTGTTCGGGGCCGTGCCGGGGCTGCCGCTGGTGCCGTTCTGGGTCATGGGCATCATCTTCGGCATCCTCGCCTACACCACCTGGAAGTTCACCCAGCAGAAGGCCATCGCGGCCGCCAAGCCCGAGGAGAAGAAGGCGGAGGGCCCGGAACGGGTCGAGTCGCTGCTCAAGGTCGACCCCCTGGGGCTGGAAGTGGGCTATGGCCTGATCGGGCTGCTCGACGTCAACCAGGGCGGCACGGTCCTGGAGCGGATCAAGGCCCTGCGCCGGCAGATGGCCACCGAGCTGGGGATCGTGGTGCCGCCCATCCGCATCCGCGACAACCTGCAGCTGCCCGCCAACACCTACCGGGTGCTGCTGCGGGGCGAGGAAGTGGCCCGCAGCGAGGTCTCCCCGGGCATGTTCATGGCCATGAACCCGGGCACGGCCACCGGCGAGATCCAGGGCACCCCCACCACCGAGCCCGCCTTCGGCCTGCCGGCCTTCTGGATCCAGGACGCCCAGCGCGACCATGCCCAGCTGCTCGGCTACACCGTGGTCGACCCGGCCACCGTCATCACCACCCACCTGTCCGAACTGATCAAGCAGCAGGCGCCGGAACTGGTCGGGCGCCCCGAGCTCCAGCAGCTCCTGGACACCCTCAAGGAGGGCAGCCCCAAGCTGGTCGACGAGCTGGTGCCCAGCGTGGTGCCCCTGGGCTCCCTGCTCAAGGTGATCCAGAACCTCCTGCGCGAGCGGGTCCCGGTGCGGGACCTGGGCCGGATCCTGGAGGCCACCGCCGACGCCATCCCCATCACCCGCGACCCGCTCACCCTCACCGAGTACGTCCGCCAGCACCTGGGCCGGTCCCTCACCACCCCGCACATCTCCGCCAACAACGAGCTGGGCGTGCTCATGCTCGACCCGAAGCTGGAGCAGACCATCCAGTCCGGGATCGAGACCACCGACCGGGGCAGCTTCCTGGCCCTGGACCCGGTCCGGCTCCAGGAGATCCTGGCCCGGATCTCCCAGGGCATCACCAGCCTCCTCCCGGGCGCCCAGCCGGTGCTGCTCACCAACCCGGTGGTGCGCCCCCATCTCCGCCGCCTCCTGGAACGGGCCCTGCCCCACCTGGTGGTCCTCAGCCACAGCGAGATCCCCATGGATGTGCGGGTCGTGAACCTGGGCACGGTCTCATGAAGTCCAACCTCTCCCTACATCGGATGGCGCCATGCGCGTGAAGACCTTCGAAGCCGCATCCATGCAGGAGGCCCTGGCCATCGTCAAGCGCGAGATGGGCGAGGAGGCCTTCATCCTCTCCACCCGGACCAAGCGGCGCAAGGCCGCCCTGGGCATGAGCGAGGAGACCTACATCGAGGTCACCGCCGCCGTGGACGACGTCCCGGCCGCCGGCCCCGCCCACCAGGACCCGCCGGCCAACACCTACACCCTGCGCGACCCCCTGGCCGGCCGCGCCCCCGAACCGGTCCGGCGCAGCCCCATCCACGTCAACCTGCGCCCGCCCGAACCGGCCCCGGCCCCGGCGCCCGCGCTGCCGGTCCAGGCCCCGCTCCCGCAGCCGCCCCCGTCCGTGGACCTCCAGCCGCTGCGCCGGGAGCTCCTGGAGATCAAGGGCGCGGTCGAGGCCCTCAAGGACGTGGAAGTCCGCAACAGCGCCATCCTGCGCGAACTCGACCAGATGAAGGCCCAGCTCAACCGGATCCAGAAGCAGGGCATGCCCCAGTCCCAGCTGCAGCTGCCGCAGACCCTGCTGGGCCTCTACGGCGACCTGGTGGCCAACGACGTGGACCCCTTCATCGCCCTCCGCCTGTGCGAATACACCCAGCGCACCCTGCAGGAGCAGGGCGGCGACGCCGAACTGGACCCGGAGAAGGCGCGGGTGTTCATGCGCCGGGTGATCGCCGATTTCATCCCCGTGGCCCCGCCCATCCAGCTGGAATCGGGAAAGACGAGGGTGGTGGCCCTGGTCGGCCCCACCGGCGTGGGCAAGACCACCACCATCGCCAAGCTGGCCGCCTACGCCAAGCTCGAGCTCAAGCAGAAGGTGGCGCTGCTGACCCTGGACACCTACCGGATGGGCGCGGTCGACCAGCTCCACCAGTACGCCGAGATCCTCCAGGTGCCGCTGCACGTGGCCCTGACCGTGGAGGACCTGAAGAGCGCCCTGCGCTTCTACCAGGACCGCACCCTGGTGCTGATCGACACCCCCGGCCACAGCCCCAAGGATTCGGAAATGCAGGCCCAGCTCCGGCGCTTCCTGGACGGCCTGCCGGACGTGGAAGTCCACCTGGTCCTGTCCGCCACCACCAAGCCCAAGGACCTGGCCGACATCGCCCAGCGCTTCGAGTCCCTCCGGCCGACCCGGCTGGTGTTCACCAAGCTGGACGAGACCTCCACCCTGGGGCCGCTGCTCAGCACCCTGGTGCGGGTCAAGCGGCCCCTCAGCTATCTCGGCACGGGCCAGGAAGTGCCCCAAGACCTTGAGATGGCCACCAGCCGGCGGGTCGCGGATCTCATCCTGCCCCTGCCCCAGCTGGCCTGCTAAACCTGAACCCGACCCAGGCGGACCCATGACCGACCAAGCTAACCGACTCCGAGCCCTCGCCCGTTCCCAGCCCTCCGCCTCCACCCTGTTCGGGTCCCGGGTCATGGCCATCGCCAGCGGCAAGGGCGGCGTGGGCAAGACCAACGTCGTCGCCGGACTGGCCATGACCCTGGCCCAGCTGGGCCAGCGGGTGGTGGTGCTGGACGCCGATTTCGGCCTGGCCAACCTCGACATCCTCCTGGGCCTGGCGCCCCAGTACACCCTGGAGCACGTGCTCCGGGGCGAAAAGCTCATGGAGGAGATCCTCATGGATGGCCCCTTCGGCATCCGGATCATCCCCGCCTCCAGCGGCATCCAGGAGCTGACCCGGCTCGACGCCTCGGCCGAGCTGCGGCTGGTCCAGGGCCTCCAGCGGATCTCCGAGGGCACCGACTGGCTGCTGATCGACACCGCCGCCGGCATCCACGACTCCGTCATCAAGCTCCTCATGGCCGCCCAGGAGGTCCTGCTCATCACCACCCCCGAGCCCACCGCCCTGGTCGACGCCTACGCCATGGTCAAGGTCATCCACCTGCGGGACAAGCACAAGCCCCTCTGGCTGCTCATCAACAACGCCCAGGGCGAAGAGGAGGCCGAGGAGACCATCGAGCAGCTCCAAGCCGCCATCCGGCGCTTCCTGGACCGGGAGATCAACGTTCTGGGCATGGTCCCCTCCGACCCCTTCATGCTCCAGGCCGTGCGCCAGCAGCGCTGCGTGGTGGACCTGTACCCCAAGGCCCCCGCGACCCAGGCCCTCGCCCGGGCCGCCCGCCAATTGCAGAAGAAGATCCCCTTACAAAAGGAAGGATTTGCTGCATTCTGGAAAGGCATTAGTACCGAGGAGATATGACAGGGGAAGGGCTGCCGGGAGACAAGGGCTCAGAGGCCCGCAAGGCGATGCCTCCGGCAGGCCGGGCGGCCATGGACGCCTATGGCCGCAGCGCCCGCCTGAACGAACCCGATCCCGCCCTCCGGGAGCCCGCCCTGGTCCCGCCGCTGCCCCATCTCCCCGATGAGCCCGATTTCCGGGACCGGGAGCTGCTCATCACCGAATGCCTGCCCCTGGTCAAGTTCGTCGCCCACCGCATCGCCAACCGGCTGCCGGCCCATGTGGATGTGGACGACCTGATCCACTCCGGCATCCTCGGCCTCATGGACGCCGTGCGCAAGTTCGAGCCGGACCGCAACGTCAAGTTCAAGACCTACGCCGAACAGCGGATCCGGGGCGCCATCCTGGACGGCCTGCGCGACCTGGACTGGGTGCCCCGCAGCCTGCGCCGCAAGAAGAAGGACATCGAGGCCGCCTACCACGAACTGGAGCAGCAGCACGGCAGGGCCGCCAGCGACGAGGAGGTGGCCGCCCACCTGGGCCTGCCCCTGGACGAACTGCACCATGCCCTGGACGAACTCAAGGGGGTCACCCTGGGCGCGTTCGTCGACGCCGGCGAGAACGGCGAGGGCGAGAACCTGATCAGCTTCGTGCCCGACCCCGACGGCGAGAACCCCCACATGCTCCTCCAGACCAAGGAGGTGAGATCGATTCTCAAGGCCGCCGTGGACAAGCTGCCCACCAAGGAGCGGTTCGTGGTCCAGCTGTACTATTTCGAGGAACTGACGATGAAGGAAATCGGCACGCTCCTCAACATCACCGAAAGTCGGGTATCGCAATTGCATACCAAGTCCATGCTCAGACTTCGGGGCAAGCTGAAGGAACGTCGCATCGATGGTTGACCGGGATGAACAATGGCCAAGATTCTAAGCCAGGAAGAGGTTGATGCCCTCCTGAAGTCCCACGCCAAGGGGGCCAAGGGGCCTGCACCCGCTGCCGGGCCTCCGGAGCGCGCCGCGGCGAGCGCCCCCTCCCAGAAGGCAAAAAAAGCCCAGCCCCAGAAGAAGGTCAGCCTCTACAACTTCCGCCGGCCCGACCGGGTCAGCCGGGAGCAGATGCGCTCCCTGCACTTCATGCACGACCGCTTCGCCCGGAACTTCTCCAGTTCCCTCTCGGCCTACCTGCGGACCATCACCGAAGTGAACCTGGTCTCGGTCGAGCAGCTCAGCTACCAGGAATTCCTCCTGTCGGTGCCCGACCCCACCTGCTTCAACGCCATCTCGATCCGTCCCCTGGAGGGCGCCTTCGCCCTGGAGGTGAACCCCCAGCTGGTGTTCCCCATCATCGACAAGATGCTGGGGGGCCCGGGCGACCCGCTGAAGGTCCTGCGGACCATGACCGACATCGAGCAGTCGATCTTCGACGGCGTGCTCAAGCTGGCCCTCGACGACCTGCGCGAGGCCTGGCGGGGCATCATCGACCTGGACTTCAAGATCCAGGCCCGGGAGACCAGCCCCCAGCTGATCCAGATCGTCGCCCCCAACGAGGTGGTGCTGCTGGTGGTGTTCGAAGTGAAGATGAGCCCGATCGTGGGCATGATCAACCTGGCCATCCCCTCGATCATCCTCGAGCCGGTGGCCAACAAGTTCGACCAGGAGATGTACACCGGCTACAAGAAGTCCGGCACCTTCGAGGAGGCCCGGCTGCTCATGGAGAGCCTCAAGAAGTGCGACATGTCGGTGGCCGCCGAGATCCGCGGGACCAACCTGCGCCTCTCCGAGATCCTGGACCTGAAGGAGGGCGACCTGATCCCCCTCACCAAGCGCTTCGACGCCCTGATCGACCTCACGGTGGACGGGATTCCCCGGTTCCAGGGCTACGTGGCCCTCAATTCCAACCAGAAGCGGGTGTTCCAAGTGACCGCCAACAAGCAGGAGGGATGACGTGGATCCCGTGATGACCGACCTCGACCAGAAAATCGGCGGCTGCTTCTCGGAGAGCATGTCCTCGGTGTTCTCCATGCTCACCGGCCGCGAATTCGCCATCAAGCCCCAGGACGGCAACACCCTGGACGCCACCGGTGTGTCGGTGCTGCACCAGGCCACCGTGGTCTACGTCAAGGCCCACTACACCAAGGGCATGACCGGCACCCTGCTGTTCGCGCTGCCGCTCAAGGAAGGCACGATGCTGGTCGACCTCATGCTGGGCGGCGACGGCACCCCGGCCACGGAGCTGGCCGGCGACAGCCGCGACGCCCTGGCCGAGACCTTCAACCAGATCATGGGCTCGGCCAACCAGGCCCTCAGCGACCTGGCCGGCGAGACCCTGTCCATCTCCAACGTCGAGATCTTCTCGGCCGAAGGCGGCGAGACCGCGGGCCTGGAGGAGATCCTGGGCCCCGGCCCCTTCTACGACCTGCCCCTGGAGACCACCCAGGAGAGCCTGTCCACCCTGATCCACCTGCTGATCCCCGACCTCCTCATCCAGCAGATCAAGCGCAAGCTGGGCCTGGGCGAGCCCGCCGCGGCCCCGGCCCACGAGCCGGCCCACGAACCGGCCCCCGCCGCCGCCGCCCCCGCCCCCGCGCCCCGCGCCTCCGCCCCCGCCGCGGGCCCGTCCCGCCAGGCCTCCAACATCGACACCGGCAACCTCGACCTGCTCCTGGACATCGAGCTGCCGCTGATGGTGCGCATGGGCCAGACCGAGATGCTCCTGGGCGAGCTGCTCAAGCTGACCCCCGGCTCGATCCTCGAACTCAACCGGGCCGCCGACGCCCCCGTGGAGCTGCTGGTCAACAGCAAGCTCATCGCCAAGGGCGAAGTGGTGGTGGTGGATGGCAACTTCGCCTTCCGGATCACCGAGATCGAAAGCACCGACGCCCGGATCCGCAGCCTTGTATAGGTGTGGCCGATCCGCCACACCCCCCGCCGCACCCCCCGCCACGCGCTGTGGGTAATGGACCACATTGGCAAAATCCCGGTTTTGCCTTTTACTTGAATTCTCCCCGTTCCCCCTCGGGCCCGATTCAAGTTCAAATGTCCCTGTCCCAGGAGTATCCATGTGCGGAATCGTCGGTTACATCGGCTTCCAGGCCGCGGCCCCCATTCTGGTCGAGGGCCTGAAGAGCCTGGAATACCGCGGCTATGACAGCGCCGGCATCGCCCTGGCCCCGGGCGACGGCCAGTTCCGGATCACCCGGGCCTCGGGCAAGCTGATGAACCTGGCGAACCGGGTCGACATGAACGATCCCACGAGCGTCGGCATCGGCCACACCCGCTGGGCCACGCACGGCCGGCCCACGGAGGAGAACGCCCACCCCCACCGCAGCGGCGACGGCCAGGTGGTGGCGGTGCACAACGGCATCTTCGAGAACTTCCTGGAACTCCGGGCCGAGCTGACCGCCCAGGGGCACGTCTTCGTCACCGAGACCGACACCGAATGCCTGCCGGTCATGGTCTCCCAGATCATGCGCACCGAGCCGGATTTCCGGGAGGCCTTCCGCAAGGCCGTCGGCCGCATGCACGGGATCTACGCCATCGCCTGCCTCCATGCCAAGGATCCCGACCGGATCCTGGTGGCGCGCAGCGGCCCGCCCCTGGTGATCGGCCTGGGCGAGGGCGAGAACTTCATCGCCTCCGACGTCATCCCCCTGCTCCGCCACACCCGCCGGGTGATCTACCTGGAGGACGGCGACCTGGCCGAGATCACCCGGGACGGCGTGAGCATCTTCCGGCTGGACGGGACGGCGGTCACGCGCCCGAGCTTCAGCGTCCCCTACGATCCGGTCGCCGCCGAGAAGGGCGGCTTCAAGCACTTCATGCAGAAGGAGATATTCGAGCAGCCCCTGGCCATCTCGAACACCCTCCTGGACCGCCTGCCGGTCGAGGCCACCGGCCTGCCCATGGAGCTGCCCTTCACCGAGGACGAGCTGCGCGGGTTCCAGCGGGTGGTCATCCTGGCCTGCGGCACCAGCCGCCACGCGGGCCTGGTCGGCCAGTTCTACCTGGAGCAGCTGGCCCGGATCGGCGTGGACGTGGACTACGGATCCGAGTACCGCTACCGCGACCCGGTGGTCATGCCCGGCACCCTGGCCATCGGCATCACCCAGAGCGGCGAGACCGCCGACACCCTGGCCGCCATGAAGGAGGCCGCCGCCCGCGGCGCCCGGGGCCTCGCCATCTGCAACGTCCAGGGCTCCACCGCCGCGCGCCAGGCCGAGGCCACCCTGCTCACCCACGCCGGCCCCGAGATCGGCGTGGCCTCCACCAAGGCCTTCACCACCCAGCTGGTCATGCTCCTGCTCCTGGCGCTGCGCCTGGGCGAGGCCCGGGGCACCCTGGATCCGGCCGTGCGCGCCGAGATCGTCCAGGCCCTGCGCGAACTCCCGGCCCTGCTGGAGCGCCTGGGCTCGCTCGAGGCCCAGATCCACCAGTGGGCCCAGAAATGGCACGAGGCCACCGACTTCCTCTACCTGGGCCGGGGCCCGCTCTACCCGATCGCCCTGGAGGGCGCCCTCAAGCTGAAGGAGCTGTCCTACATCCACGCCGAGGGCTACCCCGCCGGGGAGATGAAGCACGGCCCCATCGCCCTGATCGACCGGCACCTGCCCATCGTCGCCCTGATGCCCCGGGACGCGCACCGGGAAAAGGTCCTCTCCAACCTCCAGGAGGCCGCCGCCCGCGACGGCCGGATCTTGGCCCTGGTGGAGGAGGGAGACACCGGCCTCGACCTGATCGCCGAGGACGTCCTGCACCTGCCCCGGGTCAATCCCTGGCTGGCCCCCATCCTCTACGTGGTCCCGCTCCAGCTCCTGGCCTACCATATCGCCGTCATCCGCGGCTGCGACGTCGACCAGCCCCGCAACCTCGCCAAGAGCGTCACCGTCGAGTAGCGGTATCCTGGAGCCATGGCCGCACTTGTCTCCGCCCACAAACGCGTGATCGTCCTCGCCCTGCTCTGGACGGTGATCTCGCTCTCGGCCTTCCTCACCCTGGTCCAGCTGGCCCTGGTGGTGTTCTCCCCCGGCGGCGAGTGGCAGACCCCGGACTTCTACCAGGCCGAAGTGGTCTTCGTCGACCGCGCCACCCGCACCGCCTTCACGGAGGATGTGCAGACCACCGTGGACGGCGAGACCCTCACCCTCACCCTGCCCCGCACCGAAGCCGACGCCCTGCGCCCCCACCAGGTCGTCTGGATCCTCGACAACTACTACGCCACCCCGATCCGCCCCGCCGAATTCCGCCTCACCCCCGGCCGCTTCCTCTCCGAGTACCCCGAACTCCTCCTGGCCATCGCCCTCCTGATCCTGTTCCGCCTGCGCCGCTCGACCTGGGGCATCCCTCCGCCCCCCGCCACCCGCACCGACCCCACCATCTTCCGCGACGACTTCCACCGTCGCGCCGAACGCTTCGCCCCGCCCCCTCCGGGCGAAGCCCCCTAGCCGTGGCGGAACCGCGGGCCGGGGCGCGGGACGAAGGGGAGCAGCCCGTTCCGGGAACTTTCCCCGCCGACGGCTGGTCCAAGCAGGGGGGAGGCCCCTTGGAGGCGTGGAACGATGAGGAGCTGGTCGCAGCCTGCCGGCGGCGGGACCCGGAAGCCTTCGGGGTCCTGGTCCGGCGCCACCAGAAGACCATGCTGAACCTCGCCTACCGCATGCTCGGCAACCTGGAGGAGGCCTGCGAAGTGGTCCAGGACGCCTTCCTGGCCGCCCACCGTGGCCTGGACCGGTTCCGGGGCGAGGCCCGGTTCACCACCTGGCTCACCGCCATCACCCTCAACCAGGCCCGGAACCGCCTGGCCCGGCTCAAGCCCCTGCGCCGCAGGGAGGCCTATTCCCTGGACGCACCCATCGCCACCCCGGACGGCACGGTGCGGCCGGATCCCCCCTCGAGCGCCCCCGGCCCCCTGGAACTCCTGGAGCAGCAGGCCCTGCGCAGCCGGCTGGAGGGCTGCATCCAGGCCCTGGCCGAGGCCTTCCGGGAGGTCCTGGTGCTGCGGGATCTCCAGGACCGCAGCTATGACGAGATCGGCGCCCTCCTGAACGTGCGGGTGGGCACGGTCAAATCCAGGCTGTTCCGGGCGCGGGACCATGTCCGGGCCTGCCTCGAGCGCGCCCCGGGAGGGTCGCCATGAACCCCTGCCGTCCCTTCCAGGAACAGCTTTCCGCCCAGATCGACGGCGAGCTCCCACCGGACCAGGAGGCCCGGCTGCAGGAGCACCTGGCGCAGTGCCCGGCCTGCCGGCAGGCCCAGGCCGACCTGGCCCGGACTGTGGCCCGCATCCGCAGCCTGGAGCCCGTGGATCCACCGCCCTGGCTCGCGGAGCGGATCCTGGCCCGGGTCGCGGCGCCCGCTCCCGCTGGCGGCGGGTTGCCAGCCCTGATCCGGCGCCCGGCCTTCCAGGTCGCGGCGGGCCTCCTGGTGTGCCTGGCCGGCTACCTGACCCTGAGGGTCGCCCCGCCCGGACTCCCGTCCCAGCCCCCCGCGTCCCAGGCTCCCGAGCCCCCGGCCAAGGGCACGCACGCCGAGGCATCCCAGCCGGCGCCCATGCTGAAGCCCCGGCCTGCCCAGGCGGAACGGGCCCAGCCCGCCGCCCAGCCCGCGCCCTCGGACCAGCCGGCCGCCCCGTCCCAGGGCTACGCCCCGGCACCCACGGCCGGCGCCGGAGCGCTTTCCCTTGGGAGGCAGGCCTCCGAGGTCTCGCCGCTGCTCGAAACGGCTCGCAAAGCGGCCAAGGACGAGGCCGGGCTCCGTTCGGGCGCCCCCCCCGCCGCACCACCGACCCTCACCTACCGACTCACCGCCCGGGAGCCCCAGCTCGCGCCGTCCCGGATCCAGAACCTCCTGCGCGAGGCGGGCGCGACCCTCCTGACGGTTCCATCCCCGGACCGCCCCCAACTCTCCGCGCGCCTGCCGGCCGAAGCCCTGCCCGGCCTGCTGGCGCGCCTGGAAACCCTCGGCCGTCTGGAAGGACCCCGGCCGGATCCGGCCGGAACCGGCGAGCGGATCCTGATTCTTTCCTGGTGAAGCCGGGAACTTTCCCGCGGGCACCCTGGTCCAACAGGTGCCCTTCGAGGAGAGCCCCATGCGCAAAGCCCTGACCCTTACCCTCATCGCCGCCATCCTGGCCTGTTGCCCCGCGGCGGCGGACAGCCTCGGCAGCGCCGTGACCCTGGAGCTGAGAACCGACGGCCAGGGCCCCCTCCGCCTCTATCCCGCCCCCGGCGCCAGCGGCAACCCCCGCGCCTACGCCGAGGCCGTGAAGGGCGCGCGCTACCGGCTCATCGTGCACAACAACCTGTCCTGCCGCGTGGGTCTGGTCATCGCCGTCGACGGCCGCAACATCATCTCCGGCGGCGTCTCCGACCTCGCGCCCAGCGAGAGGATGTACATCCTCACCGCGGGCCAGACCTGCGAGTTCTCCGGCTGGCGGACCGGCCAGGACCGCGAGAACCGCTTCTACTTCACCACTGCCGACGACTCCTACGCCGGCGCCTTCAACGATCAGTCCGCCATGGGCGTGGTGGCCATGGCCGCATTCCGGGAGTGCGTCCCGCAGCCGGTCCAAAGGCCCTCCCTCACGGAACGCGGCCTGTCCCGGAATGCCCCCAGCGCCGGCGCCCCGGCCCCCGCGTCCGAGATGGCCCGCAAAGCCGACACCCAGAGCCAGCCCGGCACCGGGTATGGCGAGGAAGTCTTCTCCCCCTCGGTCACCGTCCCGTTCCGCCCCGAGTCCCAGCCCCGTGAAAAGGCCTTCATCAAATACGAATGGCGGGAGACCCTCTGCCGCCTCGGCGTCATCCCGCCCTCTCCCGCCCCCAGGAACCGCCTCTGGGATTCAGGTTTCGCCCCCCCGCCGCCCACCCGGAACTTCCAGGGTTCACGGTAGCCGCGCCCCCTTCCCCAGAGAGAACTGCTGGACTTCACCTCCAGCCGGGCTATAATGAAACTTCGTCGATTTTGGCGCGTAGCTCAGGGGTTAGAGCACTACCTTGACACGGTAGGGGTCGGTGGTTCGATTCCACTCGCGCCAACCAGTAAACAAAGCACTTAGGCCCACTTCGGTGGGCCTTTTTCGTGTCCCGGCCCAACAGCGGCCCAAAGGTCCTTACCGGAACGAACATGAACACGGATGAACGGAACCAACCTCAGAAGGCCAATCAAGGGTGCGGGGAAATGTAATTGACGCTGCGCAGACCCCGACCAGCAGAGGCTTCCGGATGACCCGGACCCCCCCGTGCCAACAATGTTGAGACAGAAACTTTGCACTCGTCTCAGCTATGGTGGGCATGGAAGGAATTGGAATGACGAAGGTTGTCAATTTAGGAAATGGCGAGGTCCAGCTGACCCGCCCAA
>Ga0316230_1000211_pt1 | contig 86944 bp, 78 predicted proteins | sample TBH18025metaG_FD_206004 | JGI IMG/M metagenome (GOLD analysis project Ga0316230, IMG submission 206004) | Freshwater microbial communities from Trout Bog Lake, Wisconsin, USA - TBH18025 | ecosystem: Environmental > Aquatic > Freshwater > Lake > Hypolimnion/Profundal zone | place: USA: Wisconsin... | reverse complement strand
ATGGTATTTCAACGGGACGAACGCGGTGGGATTGAACACGAACGTGCTGGTGCTGGGCACGGTGACGGGAGCGAATGCGGGAAGTTATAGTGTGATCATCACGAACGGGTCGGGAAGCGTGACGAGCGCGCCGGCGGTGCTTTTTGTGATGAATGCCGCGCCGGTCATTTCGTTAGCGGGGACGACCAACAACCTTTTGGGCATTTCGTTCGCAACGCAAAACGGGCTGAAATATTCCGTCGTATACAAGAACGCGTTGACCGATGCCAACTGGCAACAACTGACAAATGTCGTGGGTAATGGAAATACTGTGACAATCTATGTGTCCACGACCGATTCGGTGATGCGGTATTTCCGGTTGCAAGTGCAATATTCCGCGGTTATCAACGCGCCCATCATCACAGTCAGTCCCGGAGTTTCCAATAACACACTTGGTTTGACGTTCGCGACGCAAACCGGGCCGACCTACTATCTGCAATACGAGAATTCACTGACGGCCAACAACTGGCAGGCGCTGACCAACGTGGCCGGAACCGGCGGGCCGCTGACGCTGAACATTCCCATCGGAACATCGGCGATGCAGTATTTCCGCCTGATGGTGCAATAAGAAGGACCTTTCAGTTGCGGCGTGATTTGATCCAAGGTTGCCATGCAAATAAACGTTCTTGAATACTTCGAAAACGGGTCGCTCCAGCAGTGCCGGGACAAGATTGCCATCAAAGGGGCGGACTATCGCCACACGTTTGCCGAAATCGAGCGGTTCGCCAAAAATTGCGCGGCGCTGATTTTGAAACGCATTGCAACGGTGAATCAGCCGGTGGCGGTGTTTCTGCCAAAGAGCGCGCAGGCCATCATTGCCAACCTGGGCATTCTCTATACCGGCAACTGCTACTCCAACCTGGACATCAAGTCGCCGCCGCAGCGGTTGAAAAACATGCTGCAAAACCTTGGCGATGGTTTGGTCATCACCACTGCGGCGCATGTGAAGACTCTGTCTTCACTGGATGTAGCTGAGAACCGGATACTGCTGTTGGAGGAAGCCCTGACATCAGCGGTGAATTATGACAACGCCGCATTGCTGGCGCGGCTAGACCAGGTGATTGACACAGATCCGGTCTATATCATTTACACGTCCGGTTCCACGGGCGTTCCTAAAGGCGTCGTCATCCCGCATCGCGGCATCATTGACTATATTGACTGGGCGCGAAAGACCTACCAGATCGCGCAGGACGACGTCATCGGCAATCAGGCACCGTTCTTTTTCGACAATTCCACGCTCGACATTTACCTGTGCCTTTCCTGCGGGGCCACGCTGACGCTGATTCCGGAAGAACTCTTCGCCTATCCGGTCAAGCTGATCGAGTTTGTGCTGCAGGCCGGGATCACCACGTTTTTCTGGGTGCCGTCCGTGATGACCAGCGTGGCCAACTTCAAGATTCTGGAAAATACCGAACTGCCACCGCTGAAAAATATTCTTTTCGCCGGCGAAGTGATGCCGACGCGCACGCTCAACTACTGGCGGCGGCATTATCCGGACGCGCTTTTTTCCAACCTTTACGGCCCGACGGAAATCACCGTGGATTGCACTTATTACACGGTGAATCGCAACTTCAACGACGATGAACCGCTGCCCATCGGTTTTCCCTGCCGCAATTCAGACATTTTGATTCTCAACGAAAAAAACGAGGCCGCCAAGGCGGAAGAGCCGGGCGAGCTTTGTGTGCGCGGGAGTTCACTGGCATTGGGCTACTGGAACAATCCGGAAAAAACGGCGGCGGCCTTTGTCCAAAACCCGCTGAATCCACATTATCCGGAATTGATTTACCGGACCGGCGATCTGGTTTTTCGCAACGGTCGCGGCGAAATCATGTATGTCGGCCGGAAGGATTTTCAGATCAAGCATCTGGGCTACCGCATCGAGCTCGGCGAAATTGAACACGCCATTTTCCAGATTGAAGGTGTTCGGAATGCCTGCGTCGTCTATAACCAGAACAAGAAGGAAATCGTCCTGTTCTATGAGTCGGCGAACGAGCTGTCGCCGGCGGTCTTCCGGGAAAAGCTTTTGAAATCGCTGCCGAAATACATGCTGCCGACGGCCTATCACCGGCTGGACAACATTCCTCTGAATGCCAGCGGAAAAATTGACCGGCAAAAATTGATCAGCAGTCTGGCTTGATTTTGGATGATTTCATTTCGTTCAGCAGCCGAGGTGTTCGCCGCCATCCAGCCGGTCAAGGCCGGCGCGACGGATTTTTGCACCAACTTTTTTCCTGATAAAAAAAAGTTGGAGGAATGGGTTGAACGGAATGAGATGTCCGGCGAATCACGCGCCGGCGCGCTGTTCCTGTTCCGGCGCGACCGGGATTTTTTTCGATTGTTTTTCTGTGCTGCCAGCCCGGCGGCCTTGCGCGAAGGACTGGCCACGCTGCCGAATTTGCGCGATGAACGCATGGTCGCTGAAGTGGTGGGCGCGGAATCCGCGCTGACCGGCATCCTCGCCGGACTGGAAGCCGCCGGTTTTCACCGCTACCGGCAACTTCAGCGCATGGCCCGGCCGGGACAATCCAGCCTGCCGCCGGTGGTGGGCGCGGAAATGCCGGTCACGCTGGCCGAACGCGCCGACGCGCCGACAATTTTGAACTTGCTGTTAGGCGCGTTTGACCGCTACGCCGAACAGTTGCCCACGGCGTCGGAAGTTGAAAGTGCCGTTGCCGCCGGACAGATCTTCGTTGTCAAACTTGATGGCGCGCTGGCGGGCCTGCTTTTTTTTGAGACTCAAGGCATGACCTCCACATTGCGTTACTGGCTGGTGACCGAAGGCTTCCGCGACAGGCATGTTGGCGCGGCGTTGATGCGCCGTTATCTTGCAAGCCAGAGCGCCGTGCGCCGATTTTTGCTTTGGGTGATTGCCAGCAACGACAATGCCGTGCAAAAATACATGCGTTTCGGGTTTGCGCCGGACGGGCTGGTTGACCATGTTCTGGCCAGTGCGCCCATTCACAATGAAAACCATCGCTGAAATACTCAAGGAAATCCGGCCCGAATTCGACTTCACCACCTCCACCGATTTCAAGGCGGACGGGATGCTGGATTCGTTTGACATGGTCGCGCTCGTCGCCGCGCTCGACAAAAACTACGGCATTTCCATCAGCGGCGTGGATATTATACCGGAAAACTTCCAAAATCTGGAGACCATCGCCGCGCTGCTCCGCAAGAACGGGGTCCAGCCATGAAATTTACTTTTCACCACAAGCGCATCGCCGGCATTCTCACCATCGTGCCCGCCAACGAACGCCTGTTCGTGGACGACATGAAGAACTTCAATTTTCCCGAAGCCCGGTCGCTCAAGCTCAAGCAGGTGATGGGCTTCGACAAGCACCGGGTCGTCGCGCCCGGCGTGTGCGTGTCCGATCTCGCCGTGGCCGGCCTGGAGCATTTGTTCAAAAACGGTTTGCTTGAACGCGACGGCTTTGACGCCTTGATTTTGGTCACGCAGACGCCGGATCATCTCATGCCGCCGACCAGCAACATCATTCAGGGCCGGCTGAAATTAAAGCACGACATGCTTTGTCTGGATATCAACCAGGGCTGCGCCGGTTTTATTGTCGGGCTGATTCAAGCCTTCATGCTGCTGAAACAGGAAAACGTCCGGCGCGTCGTGCTCATCAACGCCGACGTGTTGAGCCGGAAAACTTCGCCGCAGGACCGCAACAGCTTTCCGCTGGTTGGCGACGCCGCGTCCATCACCGTTGTCGAGCGCGACGCGGAGGATTCGGTCATCCATGCCAGCCTCAAGATGGACGGCACGCGCAACGAGGCGCTCATGATTCCCGCCGGCGGCCTGCGTTTGCCCAGCAGTCCGGAGACTGCCGTGCTGGAGGATGTCGGCGACGGCAACCTTCGCGCCAAGGATCATTTGCGGATGGACGGCTCGGCGGTTTTCAATTTCGTGCAGATGGAAGTGCCGGAGCTGATTCAAGATTTGCTGGCCGGTGTCGGCGTGCCGCTGGAAAAAGTGGATTACATTTTGAGCCATCAGGCCAACCGCTTCATGCTGGAAAAGCTGGCGGACAAATTGAAACTGCCCCGCGAAAAGATGCCCCACAACATCGTGGAACATTTCGGCAACAGCAGCGGCGTGACCGTCCCGATGGTCATCGCTTTCAACCTCGCCGAACATCTCCGCCGCAACCGGTCGCAGGTGGTGCTGGCCAATTATGGCGTCGGTTTGACCTGGTCCGCGATGTTGATGGAATTGGGCAACCTGAATTTTTGTGAAATGATCGAGTATCCCTGACTGTTTGTTTATGGATGAATTCCTAAAAAAAATGGCTGCCGTGCTGGAAGTTGAAGCCGTGCAGGAAACCGACGTGCTGAAATCGTTTGCGGCCTGGGATTCGCTGTCCGTGCTGTCCACCATTGCCATGATTGACAGCAGCTACGGCGTGAACCTGCACGCCAGCGAAGTGCAGGCCGCCACCACCATCGGCTGTTTGTGGCGCACGATTGAGGCCAAAAAGCGCGTGTGAACCTGGCTTTTTCTTCCCATGCCCCGAAGCAATGCCGCCGCGAACTGGAAGAACTGCTTTTCCTGAATCCGCGCCAGCACCGGGTCCGCGCCGGGATTGTCCACTCGCTGGAACGCTTCGGCCATCCGCGGGTGGTGGAAACGGCCGCCGGTTTGGGCGTGCGCATCGGGAATCAGGAGGCGCAGACCCTGTTCGCCTTCGACCGCGATCATCTCGGCGACGCGCCGGTCGGCATCGTTCTCTTTCTGCGCACCGCGCCGGCGGAGATCACCGTCCTCCACGTCGCGGTTGATCCGGATTACGCCTTGCAAGGCAGTCACGGCGGAGCGGGGCTGGGCGTCGCCTTGGTGGACAAGGTCAGGGAAATCGCGGCGAAAATTGTCGGCATCCAGCGGCTCGTGTTTTTTTACCGGCAGGAAGTCGTCCTGCGGGTTTGATTTTCGCCAATTTTTTCATCAACAAACCATGAAACACAATTTTTCAGCCGAAAGCTTCGGCGTGCGGCTGCGTCCGGTGCGGTTGGAGGATGCGGCGTTCATCGTCTGGCTCCGCAATCTGGATCACGCCGTCGGGCGCGTGGGCGATTCCGCCACCGATGCCGCCGGCCAGCAGAAATGGCTCGAAGCCTATTTTGCGCGGGAAGGCGATTATTATTTCATTGCCGAAACACCGGGCGGAATCCCGGTCGGCACTTACGCGCTTTACAATGTCGCCGGCCGGACCGCCGAGGCGGGGCGCTGGATCATGCGGCCCAACGTGACGGCGGCCCTTCCCAGCGGCTTTGCCCTTTGCGAGATCGCGTTCCGCCAGCTTCACTTCAGCAAACTGATCGGCACCACGGTCGCAACCAACCTTCCGGTGCTCTCGCTCAACCGCAAATTCGGCTGGCGGCAGACCCGTGTCGAAACGGCGGCGCAAGTCATCGGCGGCCAGCCCGTGGATTTGATCCACTTTGTTTTGACGCCGGCCGCCTGGGACGAGGCGCAGGCCCGTTTGCTTCCGCTGGCGCGGCTGTCTGAAAAGCAAATCCGGGACTGGGAAACATCGCAGCGGGAGAATCCGGAAACGCCGTGGATAAAACGGTAAAGTTGTTTTCTATTGCAGGAGGAAACTTTCGTTGGACACCGGCGTCGGCATTTTAAGTTGGCCGCGCGGAACGATCCATTGATGCAAGGATGAATTCAAACGCAATCATATCGCCGGCTCTGGTAGCCCAGCACACGGCGGGTTTTACCGTGGAGCGCTATGCGCCGGACCGCAAGGCGGAGTGGAACGCGTTTGTCCAAACCGCGAAAAACGCCACGTTTTTGTTCGAGCGCGATTACATGGAATATCATGCCGACCGGTTTGTTGATTATTCCCTGATGGTTTATCACGGCAAAAAATTGATGGCCCTGCTGCCGGCCAACCTCAATGCCGACGGCACCGTCGCCAGCCACGGGGGTTTGACTTATGGCGGGCTGATCCTGTCGCCGTCGGTGAGCTTGCTGAAAATGATAGGCTGTTTTCATGCGAGTCTTCATCACCTCTGCGAACAGGGGATTGCCAGGCTGTATTTCAAACAGATTCCCAGCTTCTACTGCACCGTCTCAAACGACGACATGGCGTTTGTGCTTCGCCTGTTGAATGCAAAGATAAGCCAGCGTGACGTCAGCGTGGTCGTCAACCAGACAAACCGGATCCCATTTCGCAAAGGCCGCAAGAGCGAGATCAGCAAGGGTCGCCGCTTTGGCGTGCGCCTGGTGGAAGAGTTCAACTTCACGGCATTTTGGGAAAAAGTGTTGGTTCCGCGTCTGGCCCGGCGTTACGGGGTTGCGCCGGTGCATACGATTGAGGAGATGACTCATCTGGCCTCCAAATTTCCCGAAAACATCAAGCAGTTCTCGGCCTATTTCGGAGGGCAGATCGTCGCCGGCACGACCATTTACGAAATGCCGGGCGTGGCGCACACGCAATACATCGGTGTGTCGGCGCTGGGAAAACGGACCGGCGCGCTGGATTACCTGATGGGCTGGTTGATTGACGAACGCTACCGGCACAAGCAGTATTTCGACTTTGGCACCTGCAAGAAAAACGACCGGCGCACCTTGAATTACGGGCTGCTGAACTGGAAGGAAGGTTTCGGCGGGCGCTGTTATTCGCATGACATTTACGAGATTGCCACCGAGAATTATCTGACGCTTGAAAACCCTTAGACGAAATCAAATCATTACCAAATTATGTCCCTAACTGATTGCAAAATGGTGGAGCTGCCAAAGATCACCGATCCGCGCGGCAACCTGACGTTCATCGAGGCCAACCGGCACATTCCGTTCGCGATCCAACGGGTGTTTTATCTTTACGACGTGCCCGGCGGCGCCGAACGCGCCGGCCACGCGCTCAAAAAGTGCCATCAGTTTCTCATCGCCATGTCCGGCAGCTTCGACGTGGTGGTGTATGACGGCAAGGACAAGCAGCGGTTTCATCTGAACCGCTCCTACTATGGCCTGCACCTGCCACCGATGATCTGGCGCGAGATGGATAATTTTTCCTCCGGCTCGGTTTGTCTGGCGCTGGCGTCGGAGTCTTACAATGAAAATGATTATTACCGCGACTACCGGGAATATCTCCGCGCCATGGGGGAAGCCGCTGCGTGAACGTGCCGTTTTTAGATTTCGTCGGCCCCTACGCGGAACTACGGCCTGAATTGGACGCCGCTTACGAGCGCTTCATGCTCTCGGCGTGGTATGTTCTGGGCAAGGAGCTCGAGGCGTTTGAGCAGGAATACGCCGCGTATTGCGACAGCAAACATTGCGTCGGCGTGGCCAATGGACTCGACGCGCTGCATTTGCTCCTGCGCGCTTACGATATTGGTTCCGGCGACGAGGTCATCGTCCCGTCGAACACTTACATTGCCACCTGGCTCGCGGTTTCGCAGGTGGGTGCCACGCCGGTGCCGGTGGAACCAGATGAAAAAACTTTCAATCTCGATCCAGCCGGACTCGCCGCCGCGCTCACTTCACGCACGAAAGCCATCATGCCCGTGCATCTTTACGGCCAGCCGGCGGACATGGATCCGATCATGGCCTTCGCACGTCAGCACGGGCTGAAAGTCATCGAGGACAATGCGCAGTCGCAGGGCGCGCGATACAAAAGCCGCCGCACCGGCTCGCTCGGCGATGCCGCCGGGCACAGTTTTTATCCGGGCAAAAACCTCGGCGCATTCGGCGAAGCCGGAGCCATCACGACCGATGACGCCGCGTTGGCCGACCGCGTCCGGATGTTGCGCAACTACGGCTCCAAGAAAAAATATTACAACGAAGTCAAGGGCTACAATTCCCGGCTCGATGAACTTCAAGCCGCCTTTCTGCGCGTAAAATTAAAAAAACTTGACGAGTGGAACCAGCGCCGCGCTGCGGTTGCCAAAATATATTTGGAGAAATTAGCCGGTGTCGAAGATTTGCAATTGCCATTTGTGCCGGAGTGGGCCGAGCCGGTCTGGCATTTGTTCGTCGTGCGGCATCCGCAACGCGACCGGCTGCAGCAGCAGTTGACCGCCGCCGGCATCGGCACGATGATTCATTATCCGGTGCCGCCGCATTTATCCGGCGCGTATGCCGGCGACGGCTGGTCGTCCGGCGCATTTCCACTGGCGGAAAAACTGGCCGCCACCGTGTTGAGTCTGCCGATGGGTCCGCATCTCGCGCCGGAACAAGCGGAACAAACCGTCGGCGAGGTCAGACGTCAGGCCGGGATGCTGGCTGCCACCATTTCCAGCATCAACGCTTGAAATCAAAGACCAACCTCGCACGGCCTTGAGCAAAACCGGCAACCACACCTACGGTCAAATCCTGAAGTCGTCCGCCCTGATCGGCGGTTCTTCGGTTTTGAACCTCGGTTTCCGGGTTGTGCGGACCAAGGCGATCGCGGTGCTGCTGGGGCCTGCCGGCGTCGGCTTGCTGGGGGTTTTTGATTCCATTTCCGAATTGGCGCGGACGATTGCCGGGCTGGGCATCAACACCAGCGGCGTGCGGCAGATCGCCGAGGCGGTGGGCACCGGCAACACGGCGCATCTGGCCCGCACGGTGACGACGCTGCGGCGCGTGGCGTTTTACTCCGGCGCGGCGGGGGCGCTGCTGCTGCTGATTTTCAGCCGCCAGGTGGCGTTGTTGACATTTGGCAACGACCAGCATACCGGCTCGGTGGCATTGCTGGCGCTGGCGGTTTTGTTTGCCGATGTTTCGCAGGGACAGGCCGCCTTGGTGCAGGGAATGCGACGCATCGCCGACCTGGCGAGGATGAATGTTTTGGGGGCTTTTTATGGCACCGTTTTAAGCATACCCATCATCTATTTTTACAGCAAACAGGGTGCGGGCGAAAAAGGCGTGGTGCTGTCGTTGGTTTGCGTGGCGGCGATGAGCATTCTTACCTCGTGGTGGTATGCGCGGAAAATTCAGGTGGAAAGAGTGTCGCTGAACTGGAGTGAAACCTTTTCCCAAACCTCCGCACTGCTGAAGCTGGGCATTGTCTTCATGACGGCCAGTCTGATGACAACGGGAACGACGTATCTGCTGCGGATCATCCTGCTGCGCAGTTCGTGGCCCGGGTTGATGACCGGGATTGAGGCGGCGGGATTTTATCAGGCGGCGTATGGGATGTCGTATCTTTACGTCAAATACATTCTGGATGCCATGGGGGCTGATTTTTATCCGCGGCTGACGGCGGTGGCCAACGACCATCCGCAGTGCAACCGTCTTGTCAACGAGCAGGCGGAAGTCGGTTTGTTGATGGCCGTGCCGGGTGTCATCGCCACCTTGACGTTTGCGCCCTTGGTGCTGCAATTATTTTATTCGGCCAAGTTCGGGCCGGCGGTGGAAATTCTGCGGTGGATTTGTCTGGGCATGGTGCTGCGCGTGGCCAGTTGGCCGATGGGTTTTATTTTGCTCGCCAAGGGAGCGCGGGCGCTTTTTTTCTGGAGTGAATTGCTCTCGAATCTGCTTTTCATCGGTCTGTTTTGGGCAGGGTTGAAAATCTTTGGTCTCACCGGTGCCGGCATCGCGTTCTTTAGCCTGTATGTTGCGTATTGGTTTGGCATTTATCTGATCGTTCGCCGCCTGAGCGGATTCCGCTGGTCGGCGGCCAACCGCCGGCTCGCGCTGGTTTTCCTGCCGGTGGTGACGCTGGTTTTTGTCGGCCGCTATGTTCTGCCCAATCCGGCGGCCATCGCCGTGGGCGTGTTGGTGACCCTGGCGGTCGGCGTTTATTCCTTGAAAATTCTTTGCACGCTGGTTCCGCTGGAACGCTTTCCCGGGCCGGTGCGGAAAATGATTTTGCTATTCAGGCTGGCTTCGCCGGACACAAACGCGAATCATCCGGTTTGAGCAAATTGTTATAACAGAATGGCAGCCATGAAAATTGCAGTCATCGGGTTGGGTTACGTCGGGCTTCCCTTGTCGCTTCAATTCGCGCGTTCGGGCGTCACGGTTTTGGGTCTGGACATTGATCCGGCCAAAGTGGAGGCGTTGAACGCCGGCCGCAGTTACATCAAGCATATTTCCGCCGATTCAATCGCCGCAGCGGTGGAGGCCAAAACCTTTTCCGCCTCCGCCGATTTCAGCCGGATTAAGGAAGTCGGGGCGGTGATCATTTGCGTGCCGACGCCGTTGAATAAAAACCGCGAGCCGGACATTTCATTCATCACGGAAACCGGCAAGGCCATCGCGCCGCACCTGCAAAAAGGCACGCTCGTCGTTCTGGAATCCACGACTTATCCCGGCACGACGGATGAGGACTTGCGCGCGGTGCTCGAAGCCGGCTCCACGCTGAAAGCCGGCACGGATTTTCACCTGGCGTTTTCGCCCGAACGGGAAGACCCGGGCAACGCGCAGAGCAAGGTTGAAAATATTCCGAAGGTGATCGGCGGCTTCACGCCAGCCTGCCTGGAGCGCACAAAGGAACTTTACGGGCGCGCGGTCAAGACGCTGGTGCCGGTTTCGTCCTGCCGCGCCGCCGAGGCGACGAAGCTTCTGGAAAACATTTTTCGCAGCGTGAACATCGCGCTCGTCAACGAATTGAAGGTGGTTTATTCCGCGATGGGCATTGACGTTTGGGAGGTCATCCAGGCGGCCAAGACGAAGCCGTTCGGTTTCATGGCGTTTTATCCCGGCCCCGGTTTGGGCGGCCATTGCATCCCGATTGATCCGTTTTATCTCACCTGGAAGGCGCGCGAGTTCGGACAAAACACCCGCTTCATCGAGCTGGCCGGCGAGGTTAACACCGCCATGCCGATGTATGTCGTGAACCGCACGGCGGAGGCGCTCAACGCCAGCCGCAAGCCGGTCAACGGCAGCCGCGTGCTGGTTGTGGGTCTGGCTTACAAACCGGATGTGGACGATGAACGCGAATCACCGGCCTACACGTTGATGGAACTGCTCAAGGCGCGCGGGGCGGAGGTGGCGTATTACGACCCGCATGTGCCGGTCATCCGTCCGACGCGCGAGCACGCGCATTGGGCGGGCACGCGTTCGGTTGGCTGGAACCGCAAGACGGTGGAAAGTTTTGATGCGGTGATCATCGCCACCAACCATCAATCGGTCAGCTATCAGGAACTTGCCGACTGGTCGCCGTGCATTGTGGACACGCGCAACGCCATGGCCGGCGTGGCGACCAGGCCGGGACAGGTTTGGAAGGCTTGAGCAAGCTTGGTTTGAACTGAAAAAATTATGAAAAAAAATTCACGCAGCCGGGGTGTGTTTGCCGGAAACAAAAATAATGCCCGGCGTCTGGCTCAGTTCACGCTGGCCAATGTTTTTGCGCTGTCATTGTCTGCCGGAGCGCAACAGGTGGTCGCGCCGCCGCCGTCCGTTTCCGTGACGCCGCCGGCCGAACTGGAAGCGTCGCCCAGCGAGATGCAGGTTTTTTCGGCGGAAAATCCCATCGCCAGTTTTCCCGAGGAAGTCCAGCCGCTCCAACTCGGGCCGGTCACGCTGCGTCCCCACATGCTTTACCAGTTTGTTTATGGCACCGGCATTCAGTCCAGTCCCGGTCAGGGGCACGACACGATCATCCAGTCGCTTGCCCCCGGCATGTTGCTGGTGTTGACTCCGCATTGGACTTTGGACTACACGCCCACTTTTAATTTTTATTCCGACAAAAGTTTCAAGGACTATGTTGGCCAGTCGGTCACGCTGACCGGCGGCGCCTCCTATGAGGCATGGACGTTCGGCCTGTCACAGAATTTCACCTATTCGTCCTCGCCGGAGGCCCAAACCGGCACGCAGACCGGCCAGGATACCTATTCGACCGCCCTCACGGCCTCCTGTCCGCTCAACAGCAAAATGTCGGTGGATTTGGGGCTGAACCAGTATTTGGATTTCCCCAGCGGCTTTCAAACTTCCAAGACCTGGTCAACCCTCGACTGGTTGAACTACGAGTTCTGGCCGCGGTTGACCACCGGAGTCGGCGCAGGTCTCGGCTATGTGAATGCGAATCCCAACATGGTGTTTGAACAGTTGCAGGGCCGGGTCGGCTGGCGGGCCACGGACAAGATCAGTTTCCAGGTCAGCGGCGGCGCGGAATTCACCCAGGTCACCGATGACAGTTCGAATCCCCTGGTCAACCCGATCATGGGGGCCTCGATTCAATACCAGCCGTTCGACCAGACAAAACTTTCCGTGGGTGCCAGCCGGGTGGTGAGTCCGTCCTACTATGACAATCAGATTTCCGTGGTCACCAGCGTGAACGGGAATTTGCGCCAGCGGTTGTTGGGGAAATTATTTCTGGATGTCACCGCCGGGTATAACTGGAACAATTATACGGCCCTTTCCAGCGCAATTGCGGATCAACCTGCGGCCGATTATTATTCCGTCAACGTCCAGTTGAGCGCCACGATCTTGAAACGCGGCACGGTCGCGGTGTTCTACAATTACAGCGACAACAGCACCTCCCAGGCGGGCTTGTCCTACATCAGCAGCCAGGTCGGCTTCAACCTCGGCTTCCGCTACTGACCGTTTCGTCTTTCCGCCGCCGGCATCAGAACCAGTTGAATTTCTCCTGGACGAAGATGATGTCCGACGGCTTCAAGTAAAACGGCGCGCCCGTCTTGCCGTCCATCACGGCCTTCAAGTCCAGAATGTAGTTCTTCGTTCCGCCGGCTTCCTTCCGAATCACGACGACATGTTTCATGTCGGCCTTCGTGTAATCAAACCCGCCCGCTTCCATCACCGCTTCGAGGGCGGTGATTGAATGATCCGACATAATCTTTCCCGGGCGGAGCACTGCGCCGGTGATGTAGAGCGGAAACGCCGAGCTTTGCACCTCCACGGAAACCTGCTTGGTCGTCAGTTGCGACGCATAGAGTTCCATCAGCTTTTGATCCAGCTCGGTCGGCGTGAAGCCGGCGGCCTGGACTTCCCCGACCAGCGGCAGGGAGACGATGCCGTCTTTGCGGATGGTCTGGACGGTGTTCAGGCTGGGCGATCCCGGGAACGTGATTTTCAAAACATCGCCCTCGCGCAAAGTGACCACCTGGTTGGTGTCGGCGGCCTCGGCCTGGTTGATGGCCTGATTGATGGCCTGGTTCAACTGGGGATTGTTTTGAATCGCCTCCACCTGCGAATGGTCTACCGGGTTCGGCGCGGGTGACGGCTTCGTGGGTGATGTTTTAGCCGGTTGATCCAGCGACGCTAATGAGGGGCTTTGGCAGCCGGTGACGAAGCCCAGCACAATCACCGCCAGCATGGACATGACAAGTCTATGAATCCGGTATGTCGAATCTGGCGTCGCAATGTTTTCTTTATTCATGATGGCTTTCTTCAAGGTTTGATGGGCACAGCAGCGGAACAGAGTTTACAGCTTTGCCGGCTGGTCCGTCAAAGGATTTGCTCGCCCGGAATTTTCCGCCGCCTGCCCGCCGGAACCCGGCGGCGGAGTTTGCGCTTTGAACTTCCGCTGCCGCCGCATATAAATTGCGCGTGTCACAACCGGTCCAGCCCGCCATTTCCGCCGCCACGCGCCTCTGCGCGGTCTATGGCTCGCCCATCCGTCATTCCGCCTCGCCCGCGATGCACAACGCCGCCTTCGCCGCTCTCGGCTTGGACTGGCGCTACCTTGCCTTTGAAGTGGATCCGGAAAATCTCCGCGCCGCCATCGCCGGCGCGAAGGCAATGGGTTTTGCCGGACTGAATTTAACTGTGCCGCACAAGCTGCTCGCGGTGGACATGGTGGATGAACTCGACGCCTCCGCCAAAAAATGGGGCGCGGTGAACACGATCCGCTTTGGGCCGGAAGGTGCCGTCGGCTTTAACACGGACGCCGATGCGATTGTCACCGCGTTGCGCGAGGATTTGAAAGTGGAATTGCGCGGCGCAAAAGTCCTGTTGCTCGGTGCTGGTGGGGCAGGGCGGACAGCCGCGTTGAAACTCGCTTCAGAAAATGTCGCCGAACTGTTTCTCGCCAACCGCACGACCAGTAAGGCGGAAGAGATCGCCGCCGAAATCAAAAAACAATCACCTGCTGTAAAAGTTTCTGTCGGTTTTCCGAAAAGCAGCGTGGATTTGATTTTGAACGCCACCTCGCTCGGCCTCAAGGCGGACGACGCCTCGCCGCTGGACGAAAATCAATTTTCCCTGAACCAAACGCGCGCGGTTTACGACATGATTTACCGGCCGGTGGAAACTAGGCTGCTCGCCGCCGCCAAGACCGCCGGCTGCCGCATGGCGAACGGCCTCGGCATGTTGCTGCATCAGGGCGCTAAGGCGTTTGAGATCTGGACCGGCCGGCCCGCGCCGCTGGACGTGATGCGCCGCGCGCTGGAACAAAACATTTATGGGCATTGACGCCATCTTCAACGCGCACAACTGGGAGGTCGTGCCGTTCCATTTTTGGTCGCTGTGCTTCTTCGTGCTCGGCTGCATGATTGGCAGCTTCCTGAACGTCTGCATCTATCGGATGCCGCTGGACTTGAGCGTCGTCTCGCCGCCGTCGCACTGCCCGCACTGCAAATACTCGATTCCGTTTTACCTGAACATTCCGCTCGTGACGTGGCTTTGGCTCGGCGGCAAATGCAAAAACTGCCGCGCGCCCATCTCGCCGCGCTACTTCATCGTGGAACTGCTCACCGGCGTGGCGTTCCTCGGCTGCTGGCTGGAGTTCGGCGTTCCCAGTCATCCGCTGCCGGCGCTCGCCCTCGCGCTGGTTTACGCCATTTTTCTCGCCGGGTTGATCTGCGCCACGTTCATTGACTTCGAGCACTTCATCATCCCCGACGAGATCACCCTCGGCGGCATCGTCGCCGGATTCGCCGCGTCGTTTGTGCTGCCGACGCTACAGGGCGCCCGCACGCCGGGCGAAGGTCTGTTCAAAAGCGTGCTCGGTGCGGCGGTCGGCGCGGGTGTGATTTACGCGGTGCTGCGGCTGGGCAAACTGCTGTTCGGCCGCCAGAAGCTGCCGCTGCCGCCGGATACAAAAATCGTCTTCACCGAAACCGCCGTGTGCCTGCCGGACCGGGATATTTCCTACGAGGAGATTTTCTACCGCAAGTCGGACAAAATTGTTTTGCAGGCGCGGACGGTGGAACTGGTGGACCGCTGCTACCGGGACGTGACCGTGCGGCTCTCACCCACGGCGTTGCGAATCGGCGACGAGAACCTCAACCCCGCCGAGGTGAATTATCTGGAAGCGGTGAGCGGGGAAATTACCCTGCCGCGCGAGGCGATGGGTTTGGGCGACGTGAAATTTCTGGGCGCCATCGGCGCGTTCATCGGCTGGCAGGGCGCGATTTTTTCGCTGATGGTGAGTTCGATGATCGGCGCGGCGGTGGGCGTGATCCTGATCCTGCTGCACAAGCGCGAATGGTCGTCGCGGATGCCCTACGGCCCCTACATTGCGGCGGCGGCGGTGCTCTGGCTGTTCGGCGGCCAGAAATTCTTCCACGCGCTCTTTGCGATGTAATTTATTGAAACTGCAAATAAACCCGGCTGCCATCGGCGCGCACTCCGCCGGTCTGGTTCTCCGTCAGGAACAGCCGCGTGTCCTCCACCTTGCCGCTCTGTAGAATGTAGGCGCGCACCGCCTTGGCGCGGTCGGCCGCCAGCGTTTCGAGGTCGCTATCGGAAACGGGAATCGTGGCCAGCAGCAGCGCTTCCATCGGGTCGGCGGGCGGCGCGAGTTTGGATTTCCCGGCAACGGCGGTGGCAGGAGAATTAGTGGTGCCGGCTGGCGCGGCTTGCATCAGGAGTTCTCCGCCCTTTTCAGCGTGCGCCGACCGGGCGACGAGCTGGGCGACGGCGGCGGTCAGGTTGGTGTTGGCCGCGATGAGCGCCGGGGTGATTTTGCCGGAATCCTCGGCTTCAGCAAAAAGTTTCTTCACCCAGGATGTGCGCTGGCCCGGCGTCAACACCATCTGCTCAGGCGTCGTGCTGGCGCGGTCGGCCTTGCCGAGCGACTGCCACTGGCGCGTGCGGATTTCCTTTTCCAGGGCGACGCGTTGCAGGCCGTCGCGGTCGCTGGCGGGATCCACGCTGCCGGAAATTTCCAGTTGCAGGGCAGGGCGCGCGAAAAGCGCCTTCACCATCGTGTCGAGCTTCTTCACGTTGTCCGGCGACAACTCCGCGCTGCCCGGCGCAAAATCCTGATAGCCCAGTTCCTCGCCGCCGCCGCCAAACATCGCGCCGATCAGCGAGAACGGCGAGGTGGCGACCTTTTCGAGGATGTTGACGATGGCGCGCGTGACGACCTTGCCGATGCGCAACTGCGGATCGTCCAGGCTGCCGTCAATCGGCACGTCCAGAACAATCTTGCCGTCGCGGTCTTTCATGATGGCGACGGCGAGCCGCACGGGCAGATGCGTGGCGTCCGGGCTGTCCACCTTTTCGCCGAACGTGAACTGGTCGAGCGTGATGACGTTTTTTGAGGACAGCTTCTTCCCGACGATTTCATATTGCAGATCCACGTTCAGCTTCCCGCGCGCAATGCGGTAGCCGGCGAATTTTCCTGAGTAAGGACTGGTCGGCGTCAGGTCCACGTCCTTCACGGAAACCTTGATCGTGTTCGTCTGCGTGCCGCTGAACGGATTGATGTGGCCGGTGATGTCCGCCGGGCCGACGTTGTCAATGAGCGCGTGCAGATTGAGGTCGGCGTGCTGCAACTCCTCGGAGGAAATGCCGGCGATGGTGCCGCCCGCCTGCTGGATGGCCAGATTGACGTTTGGCCTCACCGAAAGGTCGGTGAAGCGGAAGGCGGCGTTGGAGATCACGATGCTGCCGATGGAAATCCTCGGGGCGGTGGTCAGGTCGAGATTGTTGGTCGCCACAGTGGCGAGCTTATTTTCCAGAATGGGAAATTGGGGTTTTGGCGTCGTATTCGTTTTGGCGGGGCTTAATGCGGTGAGCAGATTAATCGCCTTGTTGGTTTCGATGACGACGCGGGCGTAGGCGTTGTCCACGGCGATCTCCTTGATGGAGACGATTTGCGGATTCAAGTTCGCGTCAATGCCGCTGACACGGACCGAATCCCATTTCAACAAATCCTCGCCCAGCGCGCCGTCCACGGTGTGAAAATCGTCCAGCCGCGCGTCGCCGCTGAAAGTGACCTGCGGCAACTGGCCCTGGGGCGTGCGCAAATGAATTGTCCCGGTGAGGCCGAGCCGGCTGTCGAGGATGAGCAGGTTGACCATCGGTTCGAGATACGGATCGAGCGTGCCGAGATCGAGATTCGTGAGCGCGAGGGCGATGTCGGCGGTCGGCGGCGAGAACGATGCGGCGACGGTGGTATTGATGGTGCCGTTGGTGTTCCAGTTCAGTGACAGCGCGGCGGTCAGGTTCGTGTTGGGGATGTCGGAAATGTTTTTCGCCGAGAGCGCGATGCTCGTCAGGTCAAGTTTCGCCGGACGCGCATTAATAAAGTCTTCCAGGTGCAGCGCGCAGCCGGACACATCCACGTCGTGAATCGTGCCGCTCCATTCATTCGTGCTTTCGAGCAGCATGGCGACGGCGTTGGTGACGGAGCGCAGGAGAAACAGAATGCCGCCCGGCGCATTGGCCGAGGTGTCGGCGGGCTTGGCTATTTCCACGACGTTGAAGGCCTTGTCCTTTTCGCGGTTCAGAAAAAGATTTGCGCCCCGGGCAAAGACCGAACCGATTTCCGCTTGCCGACCTTCGAGGTCCACGCTGACGCCGTTCATGCCGGCGAGGGCGAGGTCAACGATGTTGTTACTATCGCCGGGCGCGCCGAGCTTGAAATCGCGCAACGCGAACGATGTGTTCGTGACGGCCATGACGTGGTTGGTCGGATCGAATTCAAAACGATATTCCGCGTGGGCGCCAATGGAGCCGCCGCGGATTTCAAACCGCACGAAATCCTGATACAGCGCGGCGTATTTGTTCAGCGAGATTTTGTCCAGTGACAGTTCACCCTGCGAGCGCAGCGGAGCGAGTGAAAAATAGCCGCTCCACGCGAAATTTTCGCCCGCGTCCGTCGTGCCGGCAAAGGCGTAGGGATTTTTATTGTCCGGGTCGGTGCGGAAATTTTCCAATGTCACGTCGAGCGGGCCGATGACGCGCGTGAACGGCGTGCGCGTGGTCAAATCCGAGAACGCCGCTTCCGCGCCGCCGATATGAAGCCGGTTAATGTGAAGGACAAGCGGCTTGGCCGGTTGCTTCGGTGCGGCACTCGGAGCGTTGGTGGAAAATTTGGTGATGATGTCGGAGAAATTAAACGTGCCGTCCTGGTTCATCACCGCGCGGACGAATGGCTTGGTCGTGCTGATTTCCTTGAACACCCACGCCTTGCCAAAAAACGACGAAAGCTGGAAGTTCACATAAACCTCGTCCCACGAAACAAACGGCTGGCCGTCCTTGTCCTTGATGAGCAGTCCGTCCACGGTGGCTGACAGCGCGAAGGGATTCAGTTTTACCTTTTGGATGAAAACTTCGCGGCCGAGCTGCTTGGTGAGTTGACTGGCCGCGACGCTGCGGATGATCGGCGGCAAAATGAGAAAGCCGGCGACGGCGTAAAACGCCACGAGACCCAGGAGCCAGACGATGATTTTGCGTCGGCGCGGCGAAAGGGAATTCCAAATGGGCGGCTTCATAAATCCACTGCCGTAATTTTCGGCGCAAAGACCGACAACGTCAACTGTTTCGCATCAGATCGCAAAGTCGGAATACTCCGGCTTCACGGCTTCCAGTGGCGGCGCGAGCATCCCGGCACCGACGGTCAGGTTCGTGCCCTGCTCGATCAAGATGAACGAGCCGGTCAGCCGGTTGGACTGGTAGCCGTCGAACACCAGCGGCTTGGCGGTCTTGAGCCGGATGCCGCCGATGTCGTTCATCGCGAGCGTGCCGGGCGCATCCACGGGTTCCAGCGTATCGAAGTTGATTTTGTTTTCCACCGCCGTGACGACGGCCTGCACGGTCTGCGTGGTATGCTTGAGAAAATATTTTTTCCCCGTCTGCAACGGCCGCTGGTTCATCCAGCAGACGCGCGCGGAAAGTTCCGCGCTGCGGCCCGGCAAATTTTCGAGGCCGACAATCATGTCGCCGCGGCTGATGTCAATGTCATGCTCCAGGCAGAGCGTCGCCGACTGCGGGCAGAATGCTTCGGCGAGCGAGCCGTCGTAGGTCCAGATGTCCTTGACCGTGGTCTTGATGCCGGCGGGCAGCACGACGACCTGCTGGCCTTTGCGCACGATGCCGCTGGCGATCTGGCCGCTCAAGCCGCGAAAATCGTGAAGCGACTTGTCGGTGGGGTTGTTCGGGCGGTTGACCCATTGCACGGGAAAGCGGAACGTGCCGAAATTCCAGTCGCTCGCGATGTGGACGGTTTCGAGATGATGCAGCAGGCACGGGCCGCCATACCACGGCGTGTGCTTGGAGGTGTCCACCACGTTGTCGCCGTTGAGCGCGCTCATGGGGATGAACTTCACGTCGTGGAACGCGCCGAGTTTCGGCAGAAAATCCTCGATCTCGTTGCGGATTTCCTGAAAACGTTCTTCCTTCCAGTCCACCAAATCCATTTTGTTGATGGCAAAAACCATGTGCGGAATGCCGAGCAACGCCGCGATGTAAGTGTGCCGGCGCGTCTGCTCGATGACGCCGAGCCGCGCGTCCACAAGGACGATGGACAGGTTCGCCGAGCTGGCGCCGGTGACCATGTTCCGCGTGTATTGCACATGGCCGGGCGTGTCGGCGACGATGAACTTGCGTTTCGGCGTGGCGAAATAGCGATACGCCACGTCAATCGTGATGCCCTGCTCGCGCTCGGCGCGGAGGCCGTCGGTGAGGTTGGCGAGATTGATCATGCCGCCGCCGGTGATGTCGGCGGATTTTTCCAGCGCCTCGACCTGGTCTTCCATCAGCGACTTGGAATCGAAAAGGAGACGACCAATGAGCGTGGACTTACCGTCGTCAACGCTGCCGCAAGTGTTGAAGCGCAATAGTTCGATGGGATGTTGCGTGTGAGGCATTGCAATAAAGATTAAATTGTAATTACAGTTTTGATTCAACCAAGTCTAAACTGACCGTTATGAGTTGATTGAAGTGCTTCAAAAACGAACTGGTTTTAGGAAGGAATCATCGTTTTTAGAAAGATTAACTTCATAATTATTATCCTTCACGGATTTGGATTTGAAATACCGCTGCCATATTTTTTCAGAATGAAACCAAGTTTTCTCAGTAAGCAACTTTGTTAAATCTCGAATTTTTTCGATTTGGCCCTCTCTAGGAAAAGCCATTGTCATTGCAAAATGAGCCTGCCCGTCTTTAACGAAAACCCCAATTTTATTTATAGAATTATTGTCTGTTGATTTTGGCCCTTCGACATCCATGTGAGCATATATTTGATCGCGCATATTTATCAGCGCATCATGCGTATCTTTGTAATCTTTGGGAATAATATCTTCTGTGAGTTTTACCTCCATTCGCTGTTTAAACGGCCTTCCGTAAAGAATATGAAGTGCAGTCATCAGTGAAGGATGTAGCGGATGACCTGAATTGATCTTTTGTTTCAGAATCTGGTCGCAAAGATGAGTAACTTCGGCAAATGTGATGGAAGCATGTTGGAATTTCCAAAATTCGATTCTGTCTTTGTATGGAGCCTTTACCACAGAAATTTAACTTTAGAAATAACCTGCTTTTTTTCTGTCTTCCATCGCGGCTTCGCTGGCCTTGTCGTCGGCGCGGGTTCCGCGTTCCGTGACGCGCGCGGCGGAAACTTCGCCGATGATGTCGTCAATCGTATCCGTTTTGGATTCAATCATGCCGGTGCTGATCATGTCCGCGATGGTGCGGACGCGGACGACCATTTTCTTGACCGGCTCGTTCGGTTTCGGGCGCGCGCCGGCGTAAGGATCGGGCTTCGTCGCATCCGTGTGCGGCGGCGGCACCGGCAGCCATTGGCCGCCTTTTCTAAAACATTCGCGTTCATGGCTGAAATAGATGTTCGGCACTTCCAGCTTTTCCTTTTTGATGTATTCCCAGACATCCATCTCAGTCCAGTTGGAGAGAGGAAACACGCGCATGTTTTCGCCGGGATTCACGCGGGCGTTGTAAAGGTTCCAGATTTCCGGGCGCTGGTTTTTCGGATCCCACTGGCCGAAGGAATCGCGGAAGCTGAAAAATCTTTCTTTCGCGCGGGCTTTTTCTTCGTCGCGCCGCGCGCCGCCGATGGCGCAGTCGAATTGGAATTCTTCAATCGCTGCGAGGAGCACGGGGATTTGGAGCTGGTTGCGGCTGACTTGGCCGGGCGTCGGATGCGCAATGCCCTTGGCAAACGCCTCGTCCACGGTGCGGACGATGAGCTTCGCTCCGAGTTGCTTTGCGCGGCGGTCACGGAACTCGATGAGTTCGGGAAATTCGTGGCCGGTCTCGACGTTCAGGAACGGCATCGGGATGTCGGACGGACGGAACGCTTTTTCCGCGAGGCGCAGCAGGCAGATGGAATCCTTGCCGCCGGAAAAAAGCAGGGCGGGGCGTTCAAACTCGGCGGCAACCTCACGCATGACGTGAATCGCCTCGGTCTCCAAGTATTGCAGATGGTCAAGATGGTATGAACTCATGAAAAGCGGATGGTGTCTGGGTTCTGGGGTTCTTCATCGGTCGTTCAATGAGCGAATCAAGCCGCTGATGAGTTTGCCAGATTGCACGCAAAGTTGAAGCAGATTTGTCTGCTCGGTTGCTGAAATAAATTTATTGTCCAACAAGACGTAGCTCATAGAACGGACTTCGCCGCATGAACGGCGAGCATAATTGTAAGCCTGCCGTTTTTCTGCGACGTGCAGGCTTTCCCAACCTTCAGCGACATTATTCATTACCGAGACTGCCGCCCGTTGGAGTTGATCGCGCAAACCAAAATCTTTCGCCAAAGGTTCCCGACGACAAAGCGAATAAACTTCGTTCGTCAGTAACCGCGCCAACTTCCACGCTTCCGCATTTTCAAAAGGCTCGCCCATTGCAAAGTTTTCCCAGACGCCAGACGCTAAATCCCAGCCCCACCTTCGACTGCCTTGCCACCCCAGCTCGCGTGCAAACCGCATTCGCGTTTTTCGTCAGCCTTCGCCGGATCGAAATAATCCCACTCGTTCGGCAGCTTATGCTCGGCGAGATATTTCTCCATGTCGGCGTCGCTCCAGTAAAACAGCGGGCTGACTTTCAGCGAATTGAAATTTTTGTCCTCGCTCACGATGTCGAGACCGGCGCGGTTCGGGTTCTGCACCTTGCGCAGCGCGGTGAGCCAGACCGTTGGTGCGAGTTCTTTCATGCCACGCTGGAACGGCTCCAGTTTCATCGAGGTGCTGAATGCCTTGATGCGCTCCTCGTTTTCCGGCGTCGGCTCCGGCATCCCGCCGAACGCCGCGTCGTAATGCGCAGCGGTTAGCTTGGGGATGTAAGCCTTGATATTCAGCTTGAGCAATTTTTTGACCTGCTCGGCGTGAACATAAGTTGCGGGCCGATTGTAGCCGTGATCCACCCAGAGCACTGGAATGTCTGGCTGCACCTGCGTGACGAGGTGGAGAATCACCGCTTCATACGGCCGAAAATTCGTCGAGACAATCGCGTGGCCATTCGCCTGCGCGATCGCCCAGCGGATGATTTCCAGCGGTGAATGATGGCGCAACTCAACGTTGGCCCTGGCAATTTTTTCAGGAGTCATCGTTGCGAATTCAGTTGGTTGCGGATTGCTCCTTGAGTAACACGCGCGAACACCAGTCGCCGAAGCGTTCGCCGGTGTTGCGTTCCTTCGCGAAGCGCGTGAACACCGGACGGAATTCCGTTTCCAAATCGGCTTCCTTGAGGACGTCTTTCCAAACTTTGTTCAGCCGCGTGCCGGCCACGTCGCCGCCAAGCCAGACTTGGTAGCGTCCCGGCGCCTTGCCGACGAAACCGATTTCCGCCATGTAAGGCCGCGCGCAGCCGTTCGGGCAGCCGGTCGAGCGGATGATGATTTCCTCGCCGGCCAGGCCGACCTCAGCCAGAAGTTGTTCAATGCGGTCAAGGAAACCGGGCAGCATCCGTTCGGATTCCGCGAGGCCGAGGCCGCAGGTCGGCAGCGACGGACACGCCATCGCAGCGGCGTGCAAAACCGTCGCTTGGTTATCCGTCTTCACGCCGTAGGCGGCCAGCAGCATGTTGATCGGATGCTTGTCCTCATCATTCACATTGGCGAGGACGAGGTTCTGGTTCGCGGTGAGGCGGAATTCCACGGTCTGAAACGCGTCGGCGACATGGCGCAGCGCGGTTTTCAACTTGTAGCCGCCGGCATCCTTGATGCGACCTGACTCAACAAACACGCCGAGAAACCAGCTTCCATCAATCGCCTTGCGCCAGCCGAGCAGATCGCTCGTCGTGGTGAACTGATAAGGCTTCGCGGGCGCGAGCGTGATGCCGGCGCGCTGGTTCACCTCGTCCTGCATGAACTTCACGCCGCGTTCGGCCACGACGTATTTCAAGCGAGCGTGTTTGCGGTCGGTGCGGTCGCCAAAATCGCGATGAATCGTCAGCACGGCTTTCGCCACATCCACGATTTTGTCCGGTGTGAAAAAGCCGATGACGTCCGCGAGGCGCGGATACGTCGCCTCGTTGCCATGACTGCGGCCCATGCCGCCGCCGACGGTTAGGTTGTAACCGATCAGCTTGTTATTTTCGATGATGGCGATGAAGCCGAGGCAGCTCGTGAAGATGTCCACGTCGTTCACCGGCGGAATGACAAAGGCGATTTTAAATTTTCGCGGCAGATAGGTTTTGCCGTAAAGCGGATCCACGAAATTTTTGTTCTCCGGTTTTTCGAGGTCAAGCTGCTCGCCATCAATCCAGATGGCGTGATACGCCTCGGTCTGCGGCGCGAGTGCGAGCGCGACTTTTTTGCAATCGGCCAAAATCTCTTCGCGCGCCGGCGTGTAGGCGGGCGTGGGCGGCGCGAGGACGTTGCGGTTCACATCGCCACAGGCCGCGAGCGTGGAAAGCAGCGAGTCGTTGATGCCCTTGACGACCGCGCGCAAATTGGATTTCACGATGCCGTGAAACTGGATGGTCTGGCGCGTGGTGGCGCGGAGCGTGTTGTTGCCGTATTTTGTGGCCAGATCGTCGAACACGCGCCACTGGTTGGCAGTCATCACGCCGCCGGGCACGCGGCTGCGGACCATCATGATGTATTTCTTGCCGGTCTTGCGCAGGTCGCGGTCATCCTGCTGGTAACTGCCGTGAAATTTCAGGAACTGGTTGTCGTCCTCGGAGAAATGGTCGGCGGCCGGATCGGCGATGGTCGCGGCAATGGTGCCGGCCAGGGTCGGGATGGCGGCCTTGATTTCTTCGTTGTGCGATAATTTGACTGGTGCTTCAGCGCTCATAAGCGAATTAATATGATAACCTGACGTGGTTCACTGTTCAAGCGCAGCTTAAAGTGGACTTTTTCGCCCCGCAGAAAAACATTCTATGTGGCCGGCACGAATTTTTGAAGCAATATCGTCAGGCCAAACAACGCCAGGAAAACAACGCCGCTGGTGATATGTGAGATTTGCGGTGCGACCGCCAGCCAGTCCACAAATACAATTCCAGCCAGCAGGCCGGACACGATGCGTCCGACGTTTTTTTCTCCCGTCTGAAAAACGGTCCGCACACAGTATGCGATCCACAGCACCAAAATCACCGAGAGCAGCATGGCTGGCTCGCTCGCTTCGCCGGTGTTCAGCAGCATGGCAAAAACAATTGGCGCGGCCAGCAACAACAGCGGCCAATACGGAACCGGCCCGCGAAAGCTTTCGCGCTTGGCGACGTAACTCAAGCCGACCACATAAAATGCCAGTGCTGCGCCGCACCAGATGGGCCAGCCGTTCAAGCCGTCCACGCCGGTCGTGCCGGCGATGAAGTAAACCCAGAACCGGCACAGGCCCATCAGCCACGGCGACGCCGTGATGAATTTGTGGGCCGCGTTGTAAATCAAAATGCACGCGGCCAGCAGGACGGCGAGCACGCTCGCCAGTTTTCCCAAAAACAGCAGGCACAAAATTCCCAGCGCCAGCCACGCCCAGCCAAAAAGCCAGACGGTGTCCGATGAGATTGCGCCGGAGGGAATCGGCCGGGATGCGCGGCGTTGCCGATCGAAATCCTCGTCAAACGCGTCGTTCAAAAACATGCCGCCGGTGTAGAGCGCGCTGGTGCCGGCAAGCAGCAACGGCAGTTTCCAGAAATTTTCGCCGCCCGAAAGCCACCAGCCCGCGAGGCAGTTCGACCACACGGTCGGCAGGTTCGACACGCGGCCCAGGACGAGCAGCGTGCGCAGCAGCGGTGGAAAATTCCGGTTCATGGGCGCGGAGCAAAGCAGAAAGTCCGGCGGTTGGCGAGCCTGCGCTTGAGTGCCAGATTTGCGTCAGCGCGTCGCCGCATTCGTGCCGGGGGATTCAAACCGCACGACGGTTTCGTCCGGACGGGCGTAGCCGAGTTTTTCGCGTGTCAGGCGTTCGACGGTTTTGGGGTCATGGAGCAGCGCGTCCAACTGCGCTTGGAGATCGCGGGAGCGGGCTTCCTCTTTTTGAATCTGGTCCTGGAAAATCAAGATCTGACGGCGCATCCGCTCGTTTTCCTTAATGACCGGCAGATAGCACATGCCGATGAGCAGCAACACGGCCAGCACGACGAGACCGACGACCAGTTTCGTCAGTTTGCTCCAGATGCCGAGGTCAACATTCACCCGGCGAGTAAAACACGCGCCTGCTTCCGGTGAAAGCGGATTTTCACTGCGCGTATTTTTTCCACTCGGTCAGCTTGCCATCCGCGCCGAAAGTCAGCCGCAGATAATACGTCGGCGAATAACCCTGCGTGTAGCTCGGCACCACCACGGTTCCCGGATAACCGCCATACGCGACGGCTCCGCCGGTGGTGTAACTGTAGCCGTGACGGGTGATCCAGTTGGCGACGACGATGCCGTTGTCCAGTTTGGCTTCCTTGTCGGGCGGGCCGAGTTCCAGCACGGCCTGATCGTAGGTGTAATGCCCGATGCGCACCGTCCAGTCAATTTTCGGCCCGGTGGCGCAGCCGGTGAACACCAACGCGGCAAGCAGGGTCAGCAAAATTGCTTTCATGCGGATAAATTAGCGTGGGATTTTGGAAACGCAATGGTGCGGATTTGATTGTCAGCGCGCCGCCAAACGGCAAAACTGTTGGCGTGGACATTTTGAAAAACATTCTGGCCGCGCTCGTGGAACTGGATAACGCCGTCAAGACGATGCCGACGGCGAATCCTAAACCGAATCTCATGCCGCTGTTCGCGCGGATTGACGAGCTGACGAAACAACTGCCGCGCGACGCCAACCCGACGCTGCTGCATTATCTGCACAAGAAAAGCTACGAGAAGGCGCGGCTGTTTTTGCAGAACCGGGATGCGGAAAACCAGGTTGGCAACTGCCGGCATGTTTAATTTTGTAAGTTAAAGGTTCCAGGTCGAATGTTGAAAGTTAAATCCCGCGCGCGACCGGCTTGCAACCTTCAACCTTCAACTTGTAACCTGCCGCCATGTTCGACGACACCATTGCCGCCATTGCCACGCCGCTCGGAGAAGGCGGACTGGCCGTCGTGCGCATTTCCGGCGCGGACGCGTTGGCCGTCGCGGACAAGATTTTTCAGCCGTCAGGGAAAAGTTCACTGAAACCTTCCGCCGCGCCGACGCACACGATTCATTACGGGAAAATTGTCCGGCACGGCGAAACTGTGGACGAAGTGCTGCTCGCCGTGCTGCGGGCGCCGCGCACGTTCACGCGCGAGGACGCGGTGGAAATTTCCTGTCACGGTGGGCTTTTGCCCGCGAAGCTCGTGCTCGACACCATTCTGGAAAACGGCGCGCGGCTGGCCGAACCCGGAGAATTCACCAAACGCGCGTTTCTCAACGGCCGGCTTGATCTCGCGCAGGCCGAGGCTGTCGCCGATTTGATCCATTCGCGCACGGAACTCGCGCTGGCCGCCGCCAACGAACAGCTTGCCGGCAAACTCTCGCAGCGCATCAATCAACTGCGCGACGAGATGATGAAGACGCTCGCGCATGTCGAGGCGCACATTGATTTTCCCGAAGAAGACATTTCGCCGGACACGAAAAACCAGTTGCTCGCGCGGCTGGAAAATGGCGTGGCGTTCATGGACGAACTGCTGCGCACGGCGAATGAAGGGCAAATTCTCCGGCGCGGCATCCGCGCGGCGATTGTTGGTCGTCCGAACGCCGGCAAGTCGAGTTTGTTGAATCAACTGCTCGGCCACGACCGCGCCATCGTCTCGCACATCGCCGGCACGACACGCGACACGATTGAGGAAACGGCGAACATCCGCGGTCTGCCGGTCGTGTTCATTGACACCGCCGGACTGCGCGAAGGTCGCGACGAAATCGAAGTCGAGGGCATCCGTCGCAGTCGCGAATCGCTGGCGAAAGCGGAATTGATTTTGCATGTTTTTGACGCCAGCGAACCGCTCACGAGCGCGGACGAAAATTATCTTGCTGAGTTCGCCGGCAAGAAGCGGATTCTCGTCCGCAACAAGACCGATTTGCCGGTGAAACTCGAATTGCCGCCAGAGTTTCACGTCACTCGTCACTCGTCACCTGTCACGGATGTCTCCTGTTTGAGCGGGCAGGGAATGGAGGCGCTGAAGGACGCGATCAAAAATCTGGTGTGGGCCGGCAAGATCGAGGCGGGGATGTTGCAGGTGATGATCAACTCGCGGCATCAGGAGGCGCTGGGCCGCGCGCGCGAGGCGACACTGCGGACGATTGAGGCGTTGCGCGCGGACTTGCCGCTCGAACTGGTGGCGCTGGATTTGCACATCGCCGTCAACGCCGTCGGCGAGATTGTCGGCAAGACGACGACGGAGGATTTGCTCGACTCCATCTTCAGCCAGTTTTGCCTCGGCAAATGAAAGTCATTGGAAACCGGCCGGGCTTGGCGTAATAATCTTCGTGTGAACAAAAAGGAAATTGCCGAAAGTTTGCGGCTCGAAGTCGGGCATCTGGAACTGGAGATCAAAAAACTCCAGGCCCGCTGCGAACGGTTGAAACGGTTCGTGCTCGACCTGGAGGATGAAATCGCCGGCCCGGTCGTGGAAAAAACCGCGCCGGACAGCCAGTTCAGAAAAGTGATTGACACGGTTTTTGGAGAAAAACCGAAGCAGCCCAAGCGCTGACGTTCAGCACCACTGCTTGCCCATGCCGTCAATGCCGCTGCGCTTCAAATCGTCCGGCGTCATGCAGGGATGAAACTGCACATCCGCGTCAAACGTCAGAAACCACGGCTCGGCCAGCGCCGGAATCTTCGCGGCGTCCGGCAGATCCACCACGAGAACGCCGGTGCGCTTGCCGCAGAGTGACGTGAAATAGACCGACTCCGGCTTGATGGCCTCCAGAATTTTGCCAAGTTTGGCGCCGGCGGTGCCGTCCTTGACGGCGGTGTTGAATTTGTGATGGGGCATGGTAACAATCATGAGCATTCGCATGATGAATCCTTTGGTTAAGTGTTCGTGTTGGTCTGCCGCGCCAAAATAGGCGGGAGCGAAGCGGAACGGCAAGTCCTAAACGGTGCGGATCAATCCCGATAAACTTCGCGCCGGTGGCCAATGACGCCGACGACAATCTGTTTTGATTTCGCATCGGCAAAATAAAGCACGCGATAATCACCGACGCGGATGCGGAAGCCGTCGCGGTTTTTTAATTTCTTGCAGCCGTGAGGAAAAGGATTTTCTTCGAGCGCGAGAATCGCCTTGGCGATGCGGATTTGGAAATGCGTCGGAATCCGGGCGAGTTCCTTGCGAGCGTCGCGCGAAATTTCGATTTGCCAGCTCACACGCGGATGTTCAGTTCCTTGAGCGCCTGGCGGAACGGCTGGCGCGGCTGGTAACGGCGCGCTTCCAAGGCCAGCGTGTCGGCGAAGTCTGCGGAAAGCTCATCGTCGGCGAGCATTTTTTCCAAGACCGCCTCACGCTGGTTGCGCTTCAGACTTTTGAAGGCCGTGACAAAAACTTCCGCTGTGGCTTCCGCTGCACTCATGCCAGCAATGTTGCCGATGTCAGGCAACTTGACAAGCCGGAAGGCAAGACGGCGACGGAAGATTTACCCGACTCTATCTTCAGCCAGTTTTGCATTGGAAAGCGAAGCGAAACCGCTCAAAGGTCTTTTGCTGGTCACTTCGAAGTGAGATTTTCCTGGTCGGCTCTTGCTTCTGATTCACAACGTTCGATAAACGCCAAAATACTGGCAAGATGAAAAAGTCGGACGCCTTTTATCCGTCCTGGTTCCCGAATTGAGACGGAGCGAATGAAGCCTTTCCCCGCCCAATCGTATAGTTTTGGCCGTGAGCAGCCGGAATAAAATTCATGGCCACGCTTTGGCGCGCGAACCCAAACCGGCAAGTCGTGATCCCGCTCGGCCATGAATACCGCCGAACTCGGCCGCAAGGACTGGCTGCGTTTTTTTAATACGCCGTCGCTGTCTGGTGGTGTTAGATTGGTGTTCATGAAATTATTTCATCCAGCTGGTGGGTCGCTGAAAACTATGGCTCGCTTAATAAAGTCTGCTTTTTCAGACGCTATTTGACATTAAGTCTGATATAAAAGACATTAAAACTATGTCGTATAAATACGCCTCCATGCCGCTACCCGCCAACCGTGCGCTTCGCAAGTTGGGCCGAGATCTTGCGCTTGCACGGCGCAAGCGTGGCATTTCTACAAGCGACATGGCGGCACGTCTGTTCGTGTGCCGCGATACTCTGTGGCGGCTTGAGCGCGGCGACCCGACGGTCTCGCTCGGCACTTTGGCGACGGCTGCTTTCATCCTTAAATTTGATGAGCGACTCGCAAATCTGGCTACGCCTGCCAGCGACGCGCTCGGCTTGGATTTGGATGAGCGCCGCCTGCCGCAACGTATCCACCGAGTCAAATCAAAAACTTGAAAATTCATTTTGAACTCAAGGCTACCGAATCGAAGAAATTTTTGCGAGAAGCGTCGAGAATAGAATCACCATTGCAAGAAATTTTCACCACACTTCCACCGGCCCTTTCGGCACGGGAATGTGTTCGCGCCGGGTGGAGGCGGGTTCGATTTCGCGCATGAAGGACGCGACCATCGGCGGCTGGCGGAAACGCGGCAGCAGTTCGCCGTGTTCATCCAAAAATTGCTGCCGCCAGCGGATGTAATTTTCCAGAATCTCGTCGAACTGCGCCTTGGTCGCGACCTGCACGACCTTCTTGTTGAACTCGTGGCACGGACCGAACCGCTTGGCATACCACGGCGCGACCTTGCGGAACATGCGGCAGCCGAGTTCCTCGCCGAAAACTTCGATCATCAAATCCAGATGCCGGCGCAGGATGCGGACGCGCTCGGCAAAAGTGGGTTCCGGCGGAAGTTCGCCGCCGGAAATGAATTGTTGCGTGCGCTTAAAAATCCACAGATCGTAAAACGCGCCGCGGCCGATGCTCACGCCGGCGCAGCCAGTTTCGTCGAACATTTTTTTTGCCGCCGGCGGCGTGATGATGTCACCGTTGCCGATGACGGGAATGGTTTTCACGGCCTCGACGACTTTGCGGATGCCCGCCAGATTCACGGTGCCGCCAAAACCTTGTTCGCGCGTGCGGCCGTGGACAAAAATCGCGGCGACGCCGACATCTTCCAGCGTGCGTGCCAAATCCGGTGCGGTGAGATTGTCGTCGTCCCAGCCGAGCCGCATCTTGGCGGTGACGGGAATTTTCACGGCGTTGACCATGCCTTTGACGAGCGCGGCGGTTTTGTCGAGTTCGGTCATCATCGCGGAGCCGCCGCCGACTTTGACCACTTTCTTCACGGGGCAGCCCATGTTGATGTCAATCGAATGGACGCCGAAAGTTTCAAGCATCACGGCGGCGTCGCGCATTTCTTCCGGCACGGAGCCGAAAAGCTGGACGGCGAGCGGTGAATCGGCGGGCGAGGTTTCAATCAGCTTGAACGCCCGGGGATTTTTTTCGAGGAGCGAGCGGGCGTTGACGAGATCGGTGGTGCAGAGGCCGACGCCGCCGAGTTCGCGCACGACGAGGCGGAAGGGCAGGTTGGTGTATCCGGCCAGCGGCGACAGGAACAGGTTGGATTTAAGCGTCAGCGAACCAAATTGCATCGCGCCAAGCATAGCAGAATTAGCTGATTGCGAAAGCGCCAATGCCATGTTAGGTTTCTTGCCGAGGCAAGAAACATGGCTGACGAAGATAAAATCAAAAAAGGCGGCGACGGCGATAAAAAGCCGCCGGGCAATTTCCAATTCCAGTCGAGCACCTGGCTGGTGTGGATTCTCATCATCGGCAGCATCATCGCGCTGGTCGCGGTGAATCAAAAGATGAGGACGCCCAGCAACCAGATCACCAGCGACGAGTTTTTCCAGAAGTTTGACGCCGGATTGATTGCGCGCGCGCAGATTGACTACACGCCGCAGTCGGCGTATCCGAACGCAACTTTCAACGACATCAGCGGCACCTATTACAAGGCCGAGAAAGACGGCAAGACAAATGAGGTTCCGTTCACGGTTTCCCAGGTGCTGCTCACGCCGACCATCCTGGACAAAATGCTGGCGACGCACAAATTCAGCGCGGTGCAGCAAAGCACGGTTTTGTTCAACCTGCTGATCAACATCGCGCCGTTTCTGCTGATGGGCGTGCTGATCTGGTTTTTCTTCATCCGGCAGATCAAGATGGCGGGCAAGGGCGCATTAAGTTTTGGCAAGAGCAAGGCGCGGATGCTAGCCAAGGAACGGAACAAAACCACGTTTAAGGACGTGGCCGGCATCGAAGAAGCCATCGAGGAAGTTTCCGAGCTGGTGGAATTCCTGAAAGACCCGAAAAAATTCCAGCGGCTGGGTGGCCGCATTCCGAAAGGTGTTTTGATGGTCGGCTCGCCCGGCACCGGCAAAACGCTTTTGGCCAAGGCCATCGCCGGCGAGGCGGATGCATCATTTTTCAGCATCAGCGGTTCGGACTTTGTGGAAATGTTCGTCGGCGTCGGCGCGAGCCGCGTGCGCGACATGTTCGACCAGGCGCGCAAAAACGTGCCGTGCCTGATTTTCATTGATGAAATTGATGCGGTCGGCCGCAGCCGCGGTGTTGGTCTCGGCGGTGGCAACGACGAACGCGAGCAGACGCTGAATGCGCTGCTCGTCGAGATGGACGGCTTTGACACGCAGGAAGGCATCATCATCATCGCCGCTACGAACCGCGCGGACGTGCTCGATCCGGCGCTGTTGCGTCCGGGACGTTTTGACCGTCGCATCACGGTGAATCTACCGGACGTGCGCGGACGCGAGGCGATCTTGAAAGTTCACGCGCGCAACGTGAAGCTCGACCCGGCGGTTGACTTGTCGGTGACGGCGCGTGGCACGCCGGGTTATTCCGGCGCGGAGCTGGCGAATTTGTTAAACGAAGCAGCATTGCTGGCGGCGCGCACCGGCAAAAAATACGTTGGCCAGGCGGAATTGGAGGAAGCCCGCGACAAGGTTCGTTGGGGCCGCGAACGCCGCAGCCTGGCGATGACCGACGAGAACAAGAAACTCACCGCTTGGCACGAGGCCGGTCATGCGCTGGTGAACGTGCTGTTGGAACACACTCATCCGTTGCACAAGGTCACGATCATTCCGCGCGGGCCGTCGCTTGGTTCGACGATGTCGCTGCCGAAGGAGGACATTTTGAATTACCGCAAGAAGGAACTGCTGGCCACCATCACGATGACAATGGCCGGACGCATCGCGGAAGAAATCGCATCTGGCGACATTTCGACCGGCGCGGGCGGCGACATCCAGCAGGCGACGAGCATGGCGCGCGCGATGGTCTGTCAATACGGCATGAGCGAGAAGCTGGGCATGGTGCAATACGTCGAGGACGACGAATTTTTCCTCGGGCGCGACATGATGCGCCGCAAGACCTACAGCGAATCCATCGCGCAGGAAATTGACGCCGAGGTTCACGCGATCATTGACGGCTGCTACAACCACGCGCGGGAAATCATTTTTGCCAACCGTGACAAGCTGGAGATGATCGCCAACGCGCTGCTCGAATACGAAACACTCGATGGCACGCAGGTGCAAGACATCGTGCATCTGGGAAAATTCACTCCGCCGCCGCCAACTCCGAATGTCGAACCGCCCACTGGCGCGCAGGCGGCGACGCCGCTGCCCGAAGTGCCGCCTAAGCCCGCACCGCCGAAACTGCCCGGACTGGGCACGCCCGCACCGGCGGCGGCGTAAAATTACTTCTTGTCGGCGGATTGCAGCACGACGCGAAAGCCGAAATCATTTTGCGGCTTGTCGGTCAGTTGGGCAAACCAGCGGAACACAAGGCGTGAACTGGGTTCGGAAATCGTGTCCCAGGCACCCCCGCGCAGAACGTGATAAGACGGGTCATGTGAATCTTGGCACCATTCCATGACGTTTCCACGCATGTCGTAAAGTCCCAGGCTGTTTGGTCCCAGGCTGCCCACCGGTGCCGTTGAGGAACAATTTGCATTGTTCAGCTTCATGACAGCATCATTGAGCGAGGCGTTGGCGACCAGGGTTTCCCACTGCGATTCCGTCGGCAGCGCGTAGCTGTAACCGTCCGGCAGTTCGGCCTTTTCTTTTGTGGTAAGTTTTGTGCAAAAAGCCATCGCATCATTCCAACTTACGGAATCCACCGGCCGGTCCGCGCCTTTGAAGGCGCTGGGATTGCTGTGCATCACCTGCTGGTAGGCTTCCTGGGTGGTTTCGAATTTTCCCGCCCACAAGCCGGGTGAAATCTTTACGAGAATGATGCCGACGGTGTTGGTGACGACATTGTTGCTCGCCATCAAATCCTTGAGCGTCGGAATTTCATTGGTCGGGTCGGTGGCGTCCTGTGCCTGGCCTTTGAAAAAAGGCAAAGCAATCAGAGCAGCTGTGAGTAAAAAACAAATCCTCCACTTGATTTTCATGCCACAAACAAAACTCATCCTGGCAAATTGTCAAGTGCCGTCGTGCCGGCCAACTCACTGGCACTTTTGGATATTGGCCAAATCCTCGGCCAGAAACTGCGTCACGTCCTTGAACCGCGCCACGTTTTCGGGATTCATCCCCATCAGCGCCTGATGAGCCTCAAGGCTGGTGCGGGCGATCTGTTCGTGCGTCGGGTGGATGGATTCCGGCGTGCAGGTCTTCACGTCCACCGGCAGTTCGAGTTTACCGGAGATGGCTTTGAACAGCGTCAGGGTGCCGAGATTTTCGAGCAGTTCGGTGACGCGCGGATTGGCGTTGAGCAGTTCGATGCCGGGCTGGGCGGACTTGCTGGCTGAATTCAGCTTCAAGCCGAACTGCGCCAGCGTGCCCAGAAACGTGCTGTCCATCAGCACGCATTCCGTCAGATCAATGATGAAATGCCCGTAACCCTTTTGCGCCAGTTCACCGAGGAGCGTTTTGAAATCGGGGCTGGAACAGAAATTCGCGCGCCCGGCGATTTTGATGCAGGCGAAGTTCTTGCCCACAAGCACCGATAAATTTGCCGGTAACGTAGCCATTTCAGTAAAGTTATTTTATTTTTTCGGGTTCACGCCGCAACCGATTGCGGAGCGACAATCTGCACTAACATTTGCTGCAAGACCAGTGCTTCGTCAAGTCCGCTCGACACAAGCCGCCGGTTGCCGTCCAGCAGCAGGTGCATGGCGCGCACCAGTTCCGCTCGCGAATAATTTTTGGACTGCCCCAGGGCGCGGTGCAGCATCCACGGGTGCATGGTCAGCGGATTGAATTTTTTTTCCGCCGGAAACGCATCCTTCGGCACGCGTTCAAGTTGCGACTTGAACCGGTTGTAGTCCGAATCCGCCTTGACCCAGCCTTCGCGCACCATCTCCTTCAGCAGCAGCATCTGGCGCACTTTGCTGATGAGACCGTAGAGCAGTCCGATTTCCGATTTGTCCCGGTCCACCTTGAGCCGAATTTCCCAAAGTTCCTCGTCCAGGCAGCGGAGCAGGGCGGGCAGGTCGCGGTCGCCCAGCGCGTCGCCGAGCGCAAACGCCCGCGACATTTTATTCCGGGAACAAATGGCGGCGACATCGCGCACGGTGATGGCCGGAAGGTCGCCGACCGACAGGCAAAGTTTTTCCACTTCGCTTTCCAACTGGCGCGGATGCGGCCCGACGCGGTTGATCAATTCGGCCAGCGCGTTTTCTGCGATTTCCTTGCCGCGCGACTCGATGATTTTACGGGCAAGCATTCCCGCTTGCATCACCCAGTCCTTGTCCGACCAGCCATCGTGGTTTTCCACCGTGCCGATTTTGTCGAGCGTTTTGAAAAAAGTTTTCCGCTTGTCCACCTTGCCGGCGCTGATGAGCAGCCGGACGTTCTGCCAGGCGAAATTTTTCAATTCCTCCGCCAGTTCGCCCAGCGTTTCCGTAACGGCCTGCGACGAAGCGGTGCGCTCATCGCCGAGAAAATTGCAGTCGCGCAGCCAGACGGCCTTGCCGGAGCCGAAGAACGGCAGTGTGTTCAGCGCCTCGCGGAGTTTGGCGATGGCCGTAAGCGCATCGCCGCTGTTGGTGACGGAGGCCTCGATGATTTCGTGGTCCATGCCGCCGAGTTCCTCGGACCATTGCAGGTAAATCTGCTTGGCGCGTTGCTTGACGGCGAATTCGTCATCGCCGCAGACGAGCGCCGGGGATGGAGCTTTGGCGGCGGGCATGTTATTCGGCGGACGCGCCGCCGGTCTCGTTGATCCGGTCCAGCACCTCGCTCATGTCCTCGACCTGTTCAAAGAGCGGCGTCGCGACAAAAATCGGCTTCTTCTGCGCGGCGGCGATGGCGAGGCAGTCGCTCGGCCGCGCGTCAATTTCCACGATCTTGCGGGCGACCTCGTTTTGCTGCTGCAAAATCAGCCGCGCAAAGTAGGTGGAATTTTTCAAATCCGTGATGACCACGCGCTCGACGGTGATGCTGAAGCCCTGGAAAATCCGCTGCATCAAATCGTGCGTCAGCGGCCGTTCCTTCGGTTCGTTGCGCAGAAAATCGCCGATGACCCGTCCCATCTGCGGCTCGACGTTGATGACAAAAACCTTCTCCTCGTTGCCGACGAACAGCGCGCAGCCGCTGGGGGCGGGCAGGATGCCGCGGATTTGAACGGGAACAACTTCGTTCTTCATGAAAACAATCTATGTGGAAACCGATGAAAAACAAGCCTTGTTGAAGCTGCCTGGAATATTTGCCAAAGGAGCGTGTTTGGTAATCGCCGTGGACATGGATGGAAAACCGGTGTTGAAAGCCGGTTTGAAGTTGTCAAGGTTCGGGCCATTTTCAGTTTTCATCGGTTGAGTTTCGCGCCACCGAGATTTCATTTTCACCGCGCCTGGCTTGAATTATCTAAACGCATTGGACAAATGGCCGAAGTAGTAGCATTATGAAACAAGTATGAGCGATGAGTCCATGAGCAATTTTACGCCACGCGCGCAGCAGGTGCTCGCGCTGGCCCGCAAGGAAGCCGACCGGTTCAACCACAATTTCCTCGGCACAGAACACCTGTTGCTCGGCCTGATCAAGCTGGGGCAGGGCGTGGCGGTGAACGTGATCCAGAAAATGGGTCTCGATCTCGAAACCGTCCGCATGGAGGTTGAGAAGCAGGTCGGCACCGGCCCCGACCAGAAGATGATCGGCAACATTCCCTACACGCCGCGTGTGAAAAAAGTGCTCGCGCTCGCGTCCAAGGAGGCCAAGGCGCTCAATCACACTTACGTCGGCACGGAACACATCCTCCTCGGCCTGTTGCGCGAAGGCGACGGCGTGGCGGCGAAGGTTTTGAAAAATCTCGACGTGGACATCGAGCAATGCCGCCAGGAAATTTTGAAGGAGCTGGACCCAAACTTTGGCGGTGAGGAATCGGCAACTCCGCCGGAAGCGGCGTCGGGTGAAAAAACCGCGCCCGGTGTGGAGAAGAAAGGCGATGTCAAGACGCCGGCGCTCAAGGCGTTCGGCCGTGACCTGACCGAGATCGCGCGCAAGGGCGAAATGGATCCGGTCATTGGCCGGAAAAATGAAATCGAGCGCGTCATCCAGATACTCTGCCGTCGCACGAAGAATAATCCGGTTTTGCTTGGTGAAGCAGGCGTCGGAAAAACTGCGATTGTTGAAGGTCTCGCGCAGGAGATTGCGGCGGGCAACGTGCCGGAAATCTTGCGCGGCAAGCGTGTCATCACGCTCGATCTGGCGTTGATGGTCGCGGGCACGAAATATCGCGGCCAGTTCGAGGAACGCATCAAGGCGGTCATGGACGAAATCCGCCGTGCAAAAAATGTCATTCTGTTCATTGACGAACTGCACACCATCGTTGGTGCCGGTTCGGCGGAAGGGACGATGGACGCGAGCAACATCATCAAGCCGGCGCTGTCGCGCGGTGAGATGCAGTGCGTCGGCGCGACCACGCTCAACGAATATCGCAAATACATCGAGAAGGACGCCGCGCTCGAACGCCGGTTCCAATCGGTGAAAGTCGAAGCGCCTTCGATTGAGGACGCCATCACGATTCTCAAGGGCGTGCGCCACAAATACGAGGAGCATCACAAGGCCGAGTTCACCGACAAGGCCGTCGAGGCGTCCGTGAAACTTTCCGACCGTTACATCACCGACCGGTTTTTGCCGGACAAGGCGATCGACGTTTTGGACGAGGCCGGTTCGCGCGCCCGCATCAGCACGATGACGCGTCCGCCGGAAAGCAAAACGATGGAAGCCGAAATCGAAGAGATCAAAGGCAAAAAGGAAAAGGCCATTAAGAACCAGGATTTCGAGGGCGCGGCGCAGATGCGCGACCAGGAAAAACAGGCGAAGGAAAAGCTGGAAACATTGCTGACCAACTGGCGCAAAGCGGGCGAGGAAAAACGCATCGTCGTGGACGAGGACGACATTTTGCACATCGTGGCGAAATGGACCGGCATTCCGCTCAAGCGCATGGGCCAGGACGAAACCACGCGGTTGCTCACGGTGGAGACCGAGATGGAAAAAATTGTCGTTGGCCAGCGCGAAGGTGTTTCCGCGTTGTGCAAGGCGCTGCGCCGTTCACGCGCAGATCTCAAGGACCCGAAGCGTCCGATTGGAACATTCCTGTTGCTCGGCCCGACCGGCGTTGGGAAAACCTTGCTTGCAAAAACGCTTGCGGAACAGATGTTCGGCGACGCGAAATCGCTCATTCATCTCGACATGAGCGAATACATGGAGAAGTTCAACGTCTCGCGGCTCATCGGTTCGCCGCCCGGCTACGTCGGCTATGAGGAAGGCGGCCAGCTTACGGAAAAAGTCCGGCGCAATCCGTATTCCGTCGTGCTGTTTGACGAAATCGAGAAGGCGCACCCGGACGTGTGGAATCTGCTGCTCCAAATTCTTGAGGACGGCAAGCTGACCGACAACACCGGCCACGTTGTGAATTTCCGCAACACGATCATCTTGATGACCTCGAACGTCGGGTCGGACACGATCAAGAAGCAGTCCACGCTGGGCTTTTCGCCGATTTCCGACGAGAGCACCTACGAGAAGATGCGTGAACGGATTTTGGACGAGGCCAAACGGACGTTCCGCCCGGAATTTTTGAACCGGCTCGACGACGTGATTGTGTTCCGTTCGTTCACCAAGCCCGACCTCATCCAGATTCTCACGTTGGAGGCGGACAAGGTGGTCGAACGTCTGCGCCACAAAAACATCCGGCTCGAACTCGACGACAAGGCGAAGGACTTCCTGGTGGAGAAGGGCTACGACCCGCAATACGGCGCGCGGCCGATGCGCCGGGCGGTGGAGCGTTTCTTGGAAGACCCGCTCGCCGAGGAAATCCTCAAAGGCAGCCTGCAGCCAGGTGAACCCATTCTCGTCACAAGCGACAAGGAAAAACTGGTGTTCAACCAGAAGGCGGCGGCCGCCGGCGCGGTGGCAGGTTGAACCTTTTAACCACCAAGGCACGAAGATCACTAGGCAAATTCATTTTTGCCTTGGTGTCTTTGTGGTTGAACAGTTTCGGATTTCTTTTTCTGCTGGAATCATTATAATTTCCGCAAATGAAAGGCATCATCCTCGCCGGCGGCGCCGGCTCGCGGCTGTATCCGCTCACGCTGGTCGCGAGCAAACAGCTCCAGCCGGTTTACGACAAACCGATGGTTTATTATCCGCTCACGACGCTCATCGAGAGCGGCATCCGCGAATTCTGCCTGATTTCCACACCGCACGACCTGCCGCGCTTCAAGCAGTTGCTCGGTGACGGCAAGGCGTGGGGCCTGACCATCGAATATCGCGAGCAAGCCAAGCCTGCCGGCATCGCGCAGGCGTTTCTCATCGCGGAAAGTTTCATCGGCTCGGATGCAGTAACGCTGATTCTCGGCGACAACATTTTCTACGGTGGCGACGCGTTCCAGCGCGCGTTCGCCGACTTCAAAACCGGCGCGACGATTTTTGGTTATCACGTCAACGACCCCGAACGCTACGGCGTGGTGGATTTTGACGCCGAGGGCAAGGCGGTTTCCATCGAGGAAAAACCGAAGGTGCCCAAGAGCAATTACGCCGTGCCGGGACTTTACATTTACGACAATGAAGTTGTCGCCATCTCGAAAGCGCTGAAACCTTCCGCGCGCGGCGAGTTGGAAATCACCGCCGTCAACGTGGAATATCTGCGGCGCGGCGCGCTGCGGGTCCACCGGTTGAGCCGCGGTTTTGCGTGGCTGGACGCTGGCACGAGCAGCAGCCTGCACGACGCGTCGGCCTATGTGCAGACGATCGAAAAGCGCGTCGGCGTCAAGATCGGCTGCCCGGAGGAATCCGCGTTCCGGCAGGGTTTCGTCTCACTGGCGCAGCTCGATGAACTCGTCGGGAAAATTCCCAACTGCGAATACCGTGATTACCTCGCCGAAGTCGTGGCCGAGGCCAAACGCTTGAAATAAATTATGATCCTGCTTCTCGGTGCCACCGGCTACATCGGCAAAGCGTTCGCCAGCGAATTGACGCGGCGCAAAAAGGATTTCATTCCGCTGTCGCGCGGGCAGGTGGATTACACGCGCTTCGACGTGCTGCTGGAATTTCTCAAAACGAAAAAGCCGGCGTTTGTGATCAACGCCGCCGGTTACACGGGCAAGCCCAACGTGGACGCCTGCGAACTGCACAAAGCGGACACGTTGCAGGGCAACACGCTGTTTCCGCAGACGGCTGCGCAGGCCTGCGCGGCGGCCGGAATTCCGTGGGGGCATGTTTCGTCCGGCTGCATTTATTCCGGCGCAAAGATTGTTGAGAATGGAAAAATGCGCTCGGAAAAGGATTTCACCAAGCCGGAGCTGCGCGCGCTGGTTGAAAAAAACTCGTCCGCCATCCAAGGCTTCACCGAGACCGACACGCCCAATTTTTCCTTTCGTGACGGCCCGTGCAGTTTTTACAGCGGCACCAAGGCGCTGGGCGAGGAGGCGATTGCCGGCATCGGCCAAAGCTACATCTGGCGGCTGCGGATTCCGTTCGACGAGTTCGACAACGCGCGGAATTATTTGAGCAAAGTGCAGCGTTATTCGAAAGTTTACGACAACGTGAACTCGATTTCGCACCGCGCCGACTTTGTGAAGGCATGCCTTGACACCTGGGAGTTGCGAGCGCCGTTCGGCACCTACAACGTGACGAATCCGGGTTTCGTGACCACCAAGCATGTCGTGGAGCAAATTGAAAAAATCCTCAAGCCGGCCAGGAAATTTGAATTCTGGGCGAATGATGAGGAGTTTTACAAGGTGGCGGCCAAGACGCCGCGCTCGAATTGCGTCATGGACACGACCAAGCTTCTGGCGGCGGGCGTGAAAATTCGCGGTGTGGAAGAAGCCCTCGAAGATTCGCTGAAAAATTGGAAGCCGGAATAACTTTTAACTTTCAACTATGAACCTGCTCATCACCGGCGGCGCCGGCTTCATCGGCTCGAACCTCATCCACCACGTCATTGACGATCCGCGCATCGCCAAGCTGGTCAATCTCGACTGTCTCACTTACGCCGGACATCTGGCGAATCTCGAAGCCGTTTCCAAGCATCCGAAATATGTTTTCGAGAAGGTGGACTTGCGCGACAAAGCCGCGACCTTGCGCGTCGTCGAACAGCACGGCATCACGCACGTCATGCACCTTGCGGCGGAATCGCACGTGGACCGTTCCATCACCGGGCCGGGCGATTTCATTTCCACGAACATCATCGGCACGTTCAATCTGCTCGAAGCGTGTCGCGGCTTTTGGGGCGCGAATCTCGCCGACAAGAAATTTCACCACGTCTCGACCGATGAAGTTTACGGTTCGCTCGGAGCAACCGGGCTTTTCACCGAGACGACGCCTTACGCGCCGAACTCGCCGTATTCCGCGAGCAAAGCTTCCAGCGACATGCTGGTGCGCGCGTATCATCACACCTACGGTTTGCCGACGGTCATCACGAATTGTTCGAACAACTACGGCCCGTTCCAGTTTCCCGAAAAACTCATCCCGGTCATCATCCAAAACGTCCTCGCGCGGAAACCGATTCCGGTTTACGGCGACGGCATGAATGTGCGCGACTGGCTTTACGTGCGCGATCACGCGGAAGCGTTGTGGACCGTTTTGGGCAAGGGCAAGCTTGGTGAGACTTACAACATCGGCGGCCACAACGAATGGGCGAATCTCCGCATCGTCGAGCTGATCTGCGACACGATTGACGAATTCATGCCCGCGCTTGGCGGCGGCTCGCGCAAGCTGATTTCGTTCGTCAAGGATCGCGCCGGCCACGACCGTCGTTACGCCATTGACGCCACGAAGATTCAGCGCGAGCTTGGCTGGACGCCCGCGCACAAGTTCGAGCAGGGCATCCGCGAGACGATCCGCTGGTATCTCGACCAGCAGGCGTGGATCAAAACCGTCACGGCCAAGAAATAACTGAACGCTTTAACCGGAAGCGCTCTCCAAACGTCTGTAAGGACAATGTCCCGATTGCGCTACATTCTGTTTTGCGTTTTGCTCGCGTCCGCTTTGGGCGCGCGCGCGGCTGGCACGAATTTCCTCGTCTGGCACAAGGCCGCCGACCGCGTGGATGCGGACATTCACAGCGAGGCGCTTTGGCCATTGCTCGAACAGATCGCCGAGGCGGCGGATTGGAAAATCTTTGTCGAACCGGGCGCGGAACACAATGCCTCGGCCAAATTCAAGGACCTGCCGTCCGGCGACGCGCTGAAAATGCTGCTTGGCGATTTGAACTTCGCGCTCGTGCCGCAGACCAACGCGCCGTCGCTGCTCTACGTTTTCCGCACCACCATGCAGCACGCGACGAAGCAGGTCGCCGTTGCCAAGCCCGCCAAGCGCATCGCCAACGAACTGCTGCTGAAGGTCAAGCCGGGCACGGACATTGACGCGCTGGCGAAGCTGCTCGGCGCGAAAGTCGTTGGTCGGCTCGACAAGCTCGGACTTTACCGTCTGCAATTCGGCGACGCGGCGGCGACCGATGCCGCGCTCGGGCAATTGCAGAGCAACGGCGACGTCGGGGCGGTGGATTACAATTATTCCTTCGACCCGCCTCCGTCGGCGGTGCCGCTCGCCAACGCTTCCGGCGGGCCGATTTCGTTGACGCTCAATCCGCCGGGCGATTCCGGCAAGGTCGTCGTCGGGTTGATTGACATGAACGTCCAGTCGCTCGGCCCGCAGCTCGACAAGTTTATTTTGCCGCAGCAGTCCGTGGCCGGCGACGCTCCGGCCAGCACCGACATCACGCACGGCACGGCCATGGCCTACACGATTCTCTCGGCGATTGCGCAGCAGGCGGCGAACGGCGGCAGTTCCGTGCAAATCCAGCCGGTGGATGTTTACGGCGGCAACCAGACCACGACCTCATGGTATGTGGCGCTGGGAATTCAAAAGGCCGTGGACGACGGCGCGAACGTGCTGAACATGAGCCTCGGCAGCGCCGGCGACAGCTCGGTGCTGGACGGCGTGGTCAAGCTGGCGCTGCAGGACAACATCGTGATGTTCGGCGCGGCGGGCAACACGCCGGTGAGCACGCCGACGTATCCCGGCGCGATTCCCGGAGTTTATGACGTGACGGCCCTGAGCCAGCCCGGCCAGCTCGCGCCGTATGCCAATTTTTGGACGGGCGACAGCATGGCGTTGCCCGGCAGCAGCGTGGTTTATTTCGGCAACCAGGCTTACGGCGTGCAGGGCACGTCCACCTCCACCGCTTATGCGTCCGGTGTATATGCCGGCACCATCAGCACGACCAGTTCAGGTTCGTCGCAGGTTTTGGGGGCGATGCAGATGAAGTTCGCCGTGCCGAAGAAATAAATTTCAAGAGGCGGAAAGACGGCTGCGGAAATTGTTTTACCGACCTTCGACCTTCAAACTTCCCACTTCGTCTAGTGCGACCGGCAGCCGTATTTGACGAACGTGCCAAGGAACACGCCGAGCGCGGCGATGAGCAGCCACGGCCGGCCCTTGAGCAGTTCAATGATGCCCCAACTGATGAAGAAGGCGAACAGTCCGAACACCGCGATGGCCAGCGCAAATTTCATTGGCGCCAACCATACCAATTTCCCCGCGCCACGCAAGCCCTCGCCGACACCGGCGGAGCCGCTGGAGGACTCCGGCGTGAGCGGACCGGCTCCGGTTTGGTTTTGATTTGCCACCTCATCCGGGCCGCTCCTCCAAGGATCGGGTTGGGGCGGGGACGGGCATAAAACCAATCCGGATTTGAGGATCAAGCCGGGGTGGAAGCGCCCGAAACTGTCGTTTTTTGCACAGCGGCCCCCTTGAAAACGACAAAAACCGGTGTTTTTGACGTTTTTAAGCTTAAAAATGCCATTTTTGCCCATTTCAATGCCTCATTGCGCGAGGACAATGTCGCATTGCGCCCACGCAACGTCGCATTGCGTTCACGCAACGTCGCATTGCACTCGCGCAATGGAGCATTGCGCCCGTGCAATGGAGCATTGCGCGGGGACAATGCCACGTTTCCGGAGGGAAATACGGCATTGCGCGGGGCGGATGGGGCGTCTGGCGAGGCGGGAGGAAGGCGGTCAAAGGCGGGCAGGGCATCCGCTCCGGCCAGCGGGACGCCGGCCTTGTCCGCCACCGTTTGGGAAAATCCCGACGGGATTCAATCATTCAGCCCAAGGTCGCGGCACCGGCGGCATATTGCTTGCAGCCTAGTATATCATCATCGGCTTAAAGAAATTGATTGGCCATCTCCGTCATAAACCAAACTATGGTCAGTCACACTGATAATCTTCAAGTGCTCAACCGTGCCAACCTGTTCGTAATTGGTTGTGCCCTGCACACCGACGCTCGTGATTCTTGCAATAATGACTCCGTCTTTCAACTCCCACGTTGAACGGTATGTCCATATTCTTGTGCCGTTGGTAAAGTCGGCGTATGAAGTGCCATCCGATGCAAATCTGATGACACCATGTTCAGAAGACCAAACCCCTGTTATCTTCTGACGGAGCTTTGCGTCACCAGAGGTCTCTTGCGACTTATCTTGGCGACCGCATGCCGTCAGTAACAGGCTCAACAATAAAAATGCAGATATGAATCTCACGGCGCGCAATGATGTCTATAACAGACGATAAACGGCTTTTATTGAAACCTATCTTTTTTCCTGTTGGGACGGTGATTTGTTTTTAAGTTCACTGTTTCCCCCTGACCAGCGCGTCCACCACGCCCGGTTCAGCCAGCGTGGAAACGTCGCCGATCTGGTCGGTCTGGTTCTCGGCAATCTTGCGCAGGATGCGGCGCATGATTTTTCCGCTGCGCGTCTTCGGCAAACCGGGCGCAAACTGGATTTTGTCCGGCACCGCAATCGCGCCGATTTCCTTGCGGACATGCGCGGCGAGTTCTTTTTTCAACTCTTCGCTTTCGTGGACGCCGTCCTTCAGCGTCACGAAGGCGTAGAGCGCCTGGCCTTTGATGTCGTGCGGCATGGGCGCGACGGCGGCTTCGGCCACCTTCGCGTGGCTCACCAGCGCGCTCTCCACTTCCGCCGTGCCGATGCGATGGCCGGAGACGTTCACCACGTCGTCCACGCGGCCGAGCAGCCAGTAATCGCCGTCGGCATCCACGCGGCAGCCGTCGCCGGTAAAATACATGTTCTTGAACGTGGCGAAATAGGTGTTGATGAACCGGCTGTGGTCGCCCCACGTCGTGCGCATGATGCCGGGCCACGGCGTCTTGATGCAGAGCTTGCCGCCTTCGTTCGGTTTGCATTCGGTGCCGTCGTCGCGCAGCACCACCGGCTCGACGCCGAAGAACGGTTTGCCCGCGCTGCCGGGCTTGAGCGTGTGCGCGCCGGGCAGGTGAGTGATCAAATGTCCGCCAGTCTCGGTCTGCCACCAAGTGTCCACGATCGGGCAGCGCTCGCGGCCGATGTGTTTGTGATACCACAGCCACGCTTCGGGATTGATCGGTTCGCCGACGGTGCCGAGGACGCGCAGGGAACTTAAATCATATTTCGCCGGCCATTCATCGCCGAGCCGGATGAGCGCGCGGATGGCCGTGGGCGCGGTGTAAAAGGAATTCACCTTGAACTTCTCGACAATTTTCCAGAAGCGCCCGGCATCGGGAAACGTCGGCACGCCTTCGAACATGAGCGTGGTGCCGCCGTTGCAGAGCGGGCCGTAAACAACGTAGCTGTGGCCGGTGACCCAGCCGATGTCGGCGGTGCAGAAATAAACGTCGCCCTCGTGGATGTCGAAGACGTATTTGTGCGTGAGCGCGCTCCAGAGCAGATAACCGGCGGTGCTGTGGACGACGCCCTTGGGCTTGCCGGTGGAACCGCTGGTGTAGAGGATGAACAGATAATCCTCCGCGTTCAGTTTTTCCGCCGGACAATCCGCCGAAGCCTTCGCCATCAGTTCGTGATACCACTTGTCGCGGACGGGAACGAAGTTGCACGGTTCGGCGTTGCGCTGGACCACGATGACGTGCTGGATGCTGGGCGTGTGTTTGAGCGCGGCGTCGGCGAGTTCCTTGAGCGGAACGTGTTTGCCGGCGCGCAGCGAGACGTTCGCCGTGATGAGCAACTTGCATTCGGCATCGTTGATGCGGCCCGCGAGCGAGTCCGAGCTAAACCCGCCAAACACCACGTTATGAATCGCACCGATGCGCGCGCAGCCGAGCATGGCCACGGCGGCCTCGGGAATCATCGGCATGTAGATCGCCACGCGGTCGCCCTTCTGGATGCCGAGCGATTTCAGGACATTCGCGAACTTGCAGACCTCCGCGTGCAGTTCCGCGTAGGTGATGCGCTTCACGTCCTCCTCCACTTCGCCCTGCCAGATGATGGCGGTCTGATTGCCGCGCGTCTTGAGATGGCGGTCGAGGCAGTTCACCGTGACGTTGAGCTGGCCGTCGTCAAACCAGGTGTGCTCGATCTTGCGCGCGGCGGTGTCCCAGTTGAATTTGCGCGCGTGCTTCGGCGCCTTGAACCACGCCAGCGCCTGCGCCTGTTCCAACCAAAATTTCTCCGGCTCACGGAGGGAGCGCTGATACAGCGCGTCGTATTGCGCGGCGTTGATGAGCGCGTGCTGCACGACTTCCGGCGATGGCGGGAACGTGCGGCCCTCGTGTTGCAGTGATTCGGTGGAAATGGTCTGGTTTGGCGTCGTCATGGTGATTGGATTGCGCGACATTTCCGCAAAATCCGTTGCGCATGTCAATTTACTCCGTGGAATAATCCTGTCCCGCGAAATCCTGAACCCCTCCCGCAAAGTCCCGGCTCGTTCCCGTGAAATCCTGACCTGCTCCCGCAAAATCCCAGGTGGCTCCCGCAAAGTCCTGAACCTCTCCCGCGAAATCCTGGGTCGTTCCCGCAAAGTCCCGGACGCCTCCCGCGAAGTCCTGACCTCTTCCCGCGAAATCCCAGGTGCCTCCCGCAAAGTCCTGCATCGTTCCCGCGAAGTCCTGAGTGGCTCCCGCGAAATCCCAGGTCGTTCCCGCGAAGTCCTGAACGGTTCCCGCGAAATCCTGTGAGGCCTAGAATTTATCCCAAGCTGCTTTTTATGAGCTATTTGTGGGTTTTTATAGCTGCGAAGCAGCGGCAGACAATAGCCCACGGTGTCAACCGTGGGAACCAAGGCCAAATGCTTCAAGCCCCGGCGGGGCGAAAGAACGGAAGCGGGCGGATGGCTGCTTTCTGTCGCCCCTCCGGGGCTTCCGGTTGACCAAAAACCAATCCCACGGCTTAAGCCGTGGGCTACTATCTGCCGCCACTCCGTGGCTGAAACGGCGCACCTTATCGCCACATTATTCCCTAATGTTTTCCATTAAAAAGATTAGTATTTACATTCAAACACAAATTTCATTTAACTAAACTTTATGAGCACTCACATACCGCACTTCCCCACCGCCATCCTGACTCATAATGGCCAACTCATCACCGCCGCTGCGGCGGCGAATCCACCGGTCGCGACGCGTCTGCCCGCGAGTTACCTCACCGACACCACCACCGCGCTCACCAAGGTCACCACCGACCTCACCAGCCAGAAGAGCGCGCACGGCGAACTCGGCAACCTCACCCCCGCCCAGCATGCCGCGCTGGAAATCCTGCAACATTGGATGAACCAGGCGCGCAAGACCGCCCGGCTCGCCTTTGCCGGACAGGACGTGAAGCTGCACCAGGAATTTCAGGTGGGCGTCAACACCCCGCACGACCTCGGCTCCATCCTGGCCCGCGCCGACATCATCATCGCCTCCCTGCAAAACCCGGTCAACCAGGCCATGATGCAAACGCGGGGCTGGACCGCCGCCGAGACCACGGCGTTTGTGGCCGCCCGCGCCGGATTCACCAGCGGCGACGTGGCGCAGCAGGCCGCCAAGGGCGGGGCCAAGGTGACCACCACCACGAAGAACACCGATGCCGCCAACCTCTACGAACATCTGCTCACCATCCAGAACGCCGCCGACCTGCAATGGCCCGCCAGCGTTCCCGCCAACGCCGGCATCCGCGACCAGTTCCGGCTGAACACGTTTCCGCCCGCCAGCACCAGCGGCAACGGCACCCCGCCGACACCCGCACCGGCGGCGGCGACCCCGGCGAAATAAAACCATTTTTCTTCCACGGCAAACTGGTTTATAGATATGGCCATGAAACAATTCACAGCCATTGTTCACAAGGGCGAACCGGACGAGGGCGGATTTTGGGCGACCTGCCTGGAAGTTCCCGGCGCGAACGGCCAGGGCGAGACCCGCGAGGAATGTCTGGGCAACCTCAAGGAGGCCATCCAGCTCCTGCTGGACACCGAACGCGCCGAAGTATTCCGGCTCGATCCGCAGGCGGAGACGACCGAACTGGTGCTGGCATGAAACGGCGGGCGTTGCTCGGCCATCTTCAGGAACACGGCTGCGTGCCGGTTCGCGAGGGCGGCAGTCACTCCATCTGGAGCAACCCGCAGACCGGGCGCAAGGAAGCCATTCCCCGCCACAACGAAATCAAAAAGTTTCTGGCGCGCTCCATCTGCCGCAACCTGTCCGTGCCGGTGCCGCCGGGCAATTAAAATTGCCGAAGCACGAACGGCCTCCACCACGGAGGCCGCTTTTTTGGTAAAAATTCTCGACACAAGTTCGAAATTAGCGAACCTTGCGGTTAATCAGAAAATCCAGACTAGAATGAAAATAATCTTGGCAACTATTCTGTCGTGTTTCTTCGTTGTTAATTCCAATGCTGCTGGCGTGACAATTATCACGCATGGTTACAGCGGTGATGTGAATGGTTGGATTACCGGAATGGCAAACCAGATAACCAATTATCCTTACTTTCCAGGAACGAATTCGACCACTTACACAATTACACTTACAACCGATGGCACCAGTATTTATTACCAATGGTCGCGCGTCGCTGGCGTAACGCCAACGAACACACAATCTGGTGAAATCATCGTCAAACTGGATTGGAGTCAGATGGCGGGAGGGTTTTCTGCTCCTTATGACATCAGCACCTATAACGTCGCGGTGGCGGCAAGCTGGGTTTTTCTCCAGACTAACAGCATTTCAGATTTAGGCGGTCATGCTTTGGTGGAATTTCCAATTCACATGATTGGTCACAGCCGCGGTGGTTCCCTTGTGACTGAGATCAGCCGCATCTTGGGAACGAATGGTGTTTGGGTGGATCATTTGACGACGCTTGATCCGCACCCTCTGAACAACGATGGGAATAATGATTTTCCAGTTTTGCAGGTCGATGCTTCGGCAGTGAATACCTATCAAAATGTGCTTTTTCACGACAATTACTGGCAAGATATTGGAATTTTGATCGACCCTGATGGTGAGTGGGTAAATGGTGCTTACAATCGTCAGCTATACAATCTTTCGGGCGGCTATAATAATACAAGTTCAACGTCACCCTATCATTCAAATGTTCATCTTTGGTATCATGGCACGCTTGATTTTGATAACCCAGCCACCGATGGAGACCCTTCAAATCCATATATTACCAGCACAGAGCGATCAAATTGGTGGTTTTCTTATGAGAATTACGGGATAAATTCTGGCTTTCTCTACAGTTTAATTGGCCGTGGAAATCGTATGAGCACTGTTGAGCCAGTCGGCTCAGGCTATCCTGCCATCGTTGACGGCTACAATCAGTATTGGGACTTGGGAGCTGGGACTTTGAATCCAAATCGCACAACATTGGCCTCAAACAATGGCAACTGGCCGAATATTATTAAATTCAACATTACCGGAACCAATGTTGTTGTGCAAAGTAATATAATCAGCACAAAATTGTATTACCAATACGGCGGCTCCTCCAATCTGACAATGCAGATTTATTTTGACCAAGACTTTAATCCTTACAATTCAAATAGCATCTTCATCCTTTCGGGGCATCCGCCGGCTTCAGGGACAGGTTCCGTCAACTATTATTCCAATCTTGGCTTGGCTACCACGAATGTTGCGCCGGGCACTTACTCGATTTACGCAAAAATCAGCGACGGAATCCGCACTCGCTATCTCTACACGCCTGAATTGGTCACCATTATTTCCAGCCAGCAACCGCCGACACTGGACATCCAGAAATCTGGTGGCACGCAGTTTATCGTCGGAGTAAATGGCCTTTCAGGTCAAAAGATTGCGCTTCAAACTTCGAGCAACCTTCAAAGCTGGACGCCGATTGTGACGAATACTTTGACGGCCAGCCGCTGGACTTACACAAACAACTTGCCAGCCAACCAGCAATTTTACCGAGCAGTTCTTAGCCCTTAATTTTCTGTCGTTCCCTTGATGTTTCATCGCGATAGATGGGCTACAAATTTTCTCGCGAGGGTTGACAAAAGGAAATTTCTCCGCAAGGTTGCGGCGCATCAAATGGGTAAAGCACTCATCATCGCGGAAAAACCGTCCGTCGCCAGCGACATCAGCAAGGCGCTCGGCAAGTTTCAAAAGCACGACGATTACTTCGAGAACGACGAGTATGTCATCTCGTCGGCCGTCGGTCATTTGCTCACCATCGTGCCGCCGGAGGGCGTCGAGGCCGCGCGCGGCAAGTGGACGTTCAAGTGCCTGCCGGTCATCCCGCCGCACTTCGATCTGGAGCCGATCGAGAAGACCGCGCCGCGCCTGCGGGCCGTCACCAAGCTCATCAAGCGCAAAGACGTCACCTCGCTCATCAATGCCTGCGACGCCGGGCGCGAGGGGGAATTGATTTTCCGCAACATCGTCCGCTACACGAAGGCGCCGCAGCCCATCCAGCGGCTCTGGCTGCAATCCATGACGCCCGCCGCCATCCGCGAAGGCTTCGCCCAGCTCAAGAGCGATGAATCCATGCAGCCGCTCTCGGACGCCGCGATGAGCCGCAGCGAGGCCGACTGGCTTGTGGGCATCAACGGCACGCGCGCGATGACGGCGTTCAACTCCAAGCTCGGCGGTTTTTTCAAGACGACGGTGGGCCGCGTGCAAACGCCGACGCTGGCGATTCTCGTGGAGCGCGAGGCGAAGATCCGCAAGTTCGTGCCGCGCGATTTCTGGGAAGTCCTCGGCACGTTTGACTGCGCCGCCGGGAATTACACCGGCCGCTGGTTTGATGAAAAATTTTCCAAGTCCGATGACGACGAACAGCTTCGCGCCGAGCGCGTCTGGGACAAGGCCAAGGCGGAGGAGATTCGCACGAAATGCCTCGGCAAGCCCGGCATCGTCACCGAAGAAAGCAAGCCGACGACTTCGATGTCGCCGTTGCTTTACGATTTGACGAGCTTGCAGCGCGATGCGAACTCGCGCTTCGGTTTCAGCGCCAAGAACACGCTCGGCCTGGCGCAGGCGCTTTACGAAAAACACAAGGTGCTGACGTATCCGAGAACGGATTCACGCGCGTTGCCGGAAGATTACATTCCGACGGTGAAGAACACGCTCACGATGCTCGAAGGCGTGACGGGGTATTCGGCCTTCGCCGACCAGATTTTGAAAAGCGGCTGGGTGCATCCGAACAAGCGCATTTTCAACAACGCAAAAGTGTCGGATCACTTCGCGATCATCCCGACGCAGCTCGCGCCGAAATCGTTGAGCGAGCCGGAGCAGAAACTTTACGACCTCGTCACGAAACGGTTTCTCGCCATTTTTTATCCGGCGGCGGAATTTTTGGAAACGAACCGCATCACGCGCGTCGAGGGCGAGCCGTTCAAGAGCGCGGGCAAAGTTTTGGTTTCGCCGGGCTGGCTGACGGTTTACGGCAAACAGTCGGATTCCGATGAGACGCCGAGCCTCGCGCCGGTGTCGCCGGGCGAAACGGTCAAGACCAGCAACATCGAGGTGAAGGACAACGTCACCAAACCACCGGCGCGGTATTCGGAAGCGACGCTGCTCTCGGCGATGGAAGGTGCGGGCAAACTGATTGATGACGACGAACTCCGCGAGGCGATGAGCGAGAAAGGTCTCGGCACACCGGCCACCCGTGCGGCGACGATTGAAGGTTTGATTTACGAGGATTACGTCCACCGCAACGGCCGCGAATTGCAGGCGACCGCGAAGGCGTTTTCATTGATGGAACTGTTGAACGGCCTCGGCATTCCTGAACTCACGAAGCCGGAGCTGACCGGCGACTGGGAATTCCAGTTGAAGGAAATGCAGCGGAAGAAAGTCAGCCGCGCGCAGTTCATGGCGGGCATCGCGGACATGACGCGCCGCATCGTTGACAGCGCCAAGAAATATGAATACGACACGATTCCCGGCGACTTCGGCACGCTGAAAGTGCCGTGCCCGAAATGCGGCGGCGAAGTCCACGAACGCTACAAGCAATTTCAGTGCGTGAAGTGCGACTTCGCGTTCTGGAAAACTTTGTGCAGCCGGATGTTTGAGATCGAGGAAGTCGAGAAAATCATCACGGATAAAGTCATCGGCCCGCTGCAAGGTTTCCGCAGCAAGCAGGGCTTTCCGTTCGCGGCGGTTTTGAAAATGACCGCCGAGCACAAGGTGGAATTTGATTTCGGCAACGGCGGCAAAGACGGCGCGGGCGCCTCGCCGATTGATTTCACCGGCAAAGAGCCGCTCGGAAAATGCCCGGCGTGTGGCGCGAATGTCTATGACGGTGGGATGAATTACGTCTGCGAAAAACAGGCGGGCGCGGAGCAGACGTGTAAATTCCGCACGGGCAAAATCATTTTGCAGCAGGAGATTTCGCCGGAGCAGGTGAAGAAAATGCTCGCGGAAGGCAAAACAGATTTGCTGAAAGGTTTTGTCTCGAACAAGACGAACCGCAAGTTCGAGGCGTTCCTCATCGTGAAGGACGGCAAGACCGGATTCGAGTTCAAGCCGCGCGAGAAGAAGGGCAAAACCCGGACCGGCGAGCCACCGCCGAAGATTGATTTCACTGGCAAATCGGTCGTGGGCAAATGTCCGAAGTGCGGCGGTCAGGTGTTTGACACCGAGGCCGGCTACATCTGCGAAAATTCGCAGCGCGCGGAGAAGCGATGCACCTTCAAGTCCATCGGCAAGACGATTCTGGAGCAGCCGATTGACGCGGTGCAGGCGGCGAAAATTCTCAAGGACAAAAAGAGCGACGTGCTGGAAAAATTCATCTCCAAATCCGGCAAGCCGTTTCCGGCGTTTCTGGTGATGGACAAGAAGGGCAAGATCACGTTTGAGTTTCCGACGCGCGACGACGAGAGCGAGTAAGCTGCGGGGAAAAAAAATTTGTGAAATGAAAAGTTCCTGGTCAATTTGGTTGATTCTGGTGCTGATGACGGTTGCTGCCTTTGGCCAGCAATCCGCTGGCTCAAACCATCCGCCGCAGATTGCCGGCGGCCAGATCATCACGCGCGAGGGAGTGGCTTACAAAGGCGTGGTGGTGCAGAAAATTATTCCTGACGGTCTGGTGATTTCCTATGCGCAGGCTGATGGCGGCCTTGGTTTCACAAAGCTCAAGTTCAAGGATTTGTCCGACGGCTTGCAGCAACAGTTTGGCTACAATCCCACCAACGCCGCCGCTTTTGAAAAACAACAAAACCAGGCGGAGCGTCAGTGGCAATCACAATGGAAGGCCGACGACGAAAAGGCCCAGGAAAAAGTTCATGAACAGCAAATCGCCGACGCCGAAAGTCGGGCCAGGCGGGTGGGCACGGGATTTTTTATCACGGACAGCGGCTATTTGCTCACCTGTTTTCATGTCGTCAACAATGCCGCCAGCATCCAGGTGGGCACCAAGCGCGGATTGTTTTACGCGGACCTGGTCCAATCCGATCCGGTCAAGGATGTCGCCCTGCTCAAAGTGACCGGCACATTTTCTTCGCTGCCCCTGGACTCCAGCAACACGGTCAGTTTGGGCGAAGCCGTCTTCACGATTGGTTTTCCCAGACCTGATTTGCAAGGCTGGCAGCCCAAGCTGACGCGCGGCGAAATCAGCAGTCTCACCGGAATGCAGGACAATCCGGATGATTACCAGATCAGCGTGCCGGTGCAGCCGGGCAATTCGGGCGGCGCGCTCTTGGATGAGCACGGCAACGTGGTCGGCATTGTATCGGCCACATTAAGGGCTTCGGAAGCAGACGTAAAAGAAGGAATCGCGCCGGAGAATGTGAATTATGCCATTAAAAGTTCCTGCGCGAAGACGTTGATTGATTCCGTGCCGGGCGGATTGCTCAAACTAAAACCCGCCAATCTGTCCGACAACCGGAAATTTGGCGACGTGGTTCAAGCATCGCAGGACTCCGTGGCCGTGGTGCTCGTGAATTAAACCAGCCGGCTGCGCCGCCGACAAAACTCCGGCGAATTTTTTACGCCACCATGCAACTTCATTTCAAAGAATCCGGACAGGGCAGGGCGGTCATTCTGTTGCACGGACTGTTCGGCTCGGCGGACAACTGGCATCACATCGCGCTGCGGCTGGAAGAACATTTTCGAGTCTTCGCCCTGGACCAGCGCAACCACGGCCGGTCGCCGCACAGCGACGAGATGAATTATCCGCTCATGGCATCCGATGTGGAAAAGTTTTTTGTCACGCGAGGCATCGAAAGCGCGTTTGTCATCGGCCATTCGATGGGCGGCAAGACGGCGATGCAGTTTACGCTGCAATTTCCCAGCCGCGTTGACAGACTGGTTGTCGCAGACATGGCGCCGCGCGCCTACGCGCCGGCGCACGAGAAGATCATTGCCGCGCTGCTGGCGCTGGATTTGTCAAAGTTCCAGGCCCGTGAGCAAATCGAGACGGCGCTGGAGCCGGACATTCCGAAACTGGTTCTCCGCCGGTTTCTGCTGAAGAACCTCGGCCGCGATGCCGCCGGTGGATTCATCTGGAAAATCAACCTGCGTGGCCTTTCCGGAAATTATTTTCATTTGCGCCAGCCGGTTTCAGCGCTGGCTCCTTTTGCCAAGCCGGCGCTTTTCATTCGCGGCGGCAAATCCAACTACATCGCTGACGCCGACGAACCGCTGATTCGCGAACTGTTTCCGCAGTCAGAAATCAAAACCATCGCCGAAGTGGGTCACTGGGTTCATGCGGACAAGCCGGAGGAGTTTTTGCGGCTGGTTTTAGATTTTCTGAAGCCGGTTTTGAGTTTAGTGTAATTTTCGATAAGCTCACAACGATGGACGCGCCGCAAATCAGCCAGCCGGAAATCCGCGACAAATGGATTGGGAAATTTCTCTCGCACCTCGCCACGGACCGCGGCGCGTCGGTTTACACGCAGCGGAATTATCAACAGGCTTTGACGGAGTTTTCGCGCTGGCATTTGGCCGAACGTAAATCTCCGCCGGCGTGGGAAAAACTCCAGCGCGACGATTTCCGCGCCTTCGTCAGGTTTCTTGGAAGAAATAATTTGAGCCGCGCGGCGGTGCAGCTCCGGTTTTCCGCTCTGCGGACATTTTTCAAATTTCTCATACGGCATGGCGTCGTGGAAAATCTGCCGATCAAAAACCTGTCGCTGCCGAAATTGGAAAAACGGCTGCCGCGATTTTTGACAAAACAGCAGATGGAGGATTTGCTCGTTGCGCCGGCAAAATTGCTCGAAACGCAAAAGCAAAAAAAAGGTCCGGGCCGGCCAATTTCGGCGCAGGTCTGTCTGCGCGACATTGCGGTGCTGGAAACGATTTATTCGTGCGGCCTACGCATCAGCGAGCTGTGCGGCCTGCGCGTGGAGGACATTGATTTCAGCGAACAAATCGTGCGCGTTCGCGGCAAGGGAAAAAAAGAGCGGCTGGTGCCAGTTGGTCAGCCAGCGCTGGCGGCGATTCAAAATTACTGGGCGGTATTGCTGGAGCCGCCGGTCGGAATTCAGCCGGTGTTCCGCGCGGATACGAACAAGGCCGCGCCGCTTTCGCCGCTGCAATTGTCGCGGCGGTTGAAAAATTATTTGGTGATTGCTGGCCTTGACCCGAAACTCACGCCGCACAAATTGCGGCACAGCTACGCGACGCACCTGCTGGATGCCGGCGCGGATTTGCGGAGCGTTCAGGAACTGCTTGGCCACGCGCACCTCATCACGACGCAGATTTACACGCATGTCACAACGGAGCGGTTGAAGAAGGCCTACGACGCGGCCCATCCGCGCGCCTGAATCGTCCGGGAGGTTGCTGGTGGCGGACAATGCAGGCGTTGTTTCTGCCAATTTTGGTAAATCGAAATGATTTGAATTCCGCCGTCGCTTTCGCAGAATCGTATTCAAAGGAATTTTTTCCGATGATCTGGTAAATGAACATTCCCTTTTCATTCCGGCCCAAACTGGTTGACACGCTGAAGGATTATTCAGCGCAGAAATTTTCTGCCGACCTGGTCGCAGGTGTGACGGTGGGCATTATCGCACTGCCGCTGGCGATGGCGTTGGCGATTGCCTCCGGTCTGAAACCAGAGATCGGCATTTTCACCGCCATCATCGGCGGCTTTTTGGTTTCGCTTTTCGGCGGCTCGCGCGTGCAGATCGGCGGGCCGGCGGGCGCGTTCGTGCCGCTGCTCGCGCCGATCGTGGTGATGATGGGGCCGGAAGGCCGCGTTTACGGCCCGGACGGACTGGTGGTCTGCGCGCTGATGGCGGGCGTGATTTTGTTTGCGCTCGGCGCGTGCAAGCTCGGCACGATGATCCGGTATATTCCGTTTCCCGTCGTGACCGGTTTTACGAGCGGCATCGCGATCATTATCATGAGCACGCAGATTCATGATTTTTTCGGCTTGAGCCAGCCGCTGCCGGCGGACTTCGCCAAAAAAATTGCTGCACTGTCTGGAAATTTTCAACCCAACTGGCCTACGGTTTTACTGGCAACGCTCTCAACGCTGACGATCTGGTTCTGGCCAAAAAAAATCGGGCGGCGCGTGCCGGGTTCCATCGCGGTGATTCTGCTGGCGTCGATGGCGTCGGTGTTTTTCCAGTTCCATGAAAAATTCGGGATCGAAACACTCGGCTCGGCATTCGGTGAAATGCCGCGCAGCCTGCCGATGCCGCACTGGCCGTCGCTGACGATCCATGACTGGCGCGCGCTGCTGCCGTCGGCGATGACGGTGGCGGTGCTAGGCGCGATTGAGTCGTTGCTCTGCGCGGTGGTGGCGGACGGCATGATTGACGACCGGCACGACTCGAATCAGGAATTGATGGCGCAGGGCATCGCGAATGTGACCGTCGGAATTTTCGGTGGCATGCCGACGACCGGCGTCATCGCGCGCACGGCGGCGAACGTCCGCTGCGGTGCGCAGACGCCGGTTGCCGGAATCATTCATTCGCTCACCTTGCTGGTCATCCTGCTGCTGGCTGCGCCGCTGGCAAAAAACATTCCGCTCGCGGCGTTGAGTGCGGTGCTCGTGGTCGTGTCTTTGCGGATGGGCGAGTGGCATCAATTCGTGCGGTTGAAGCGCTGGCCGAAAAGCGACGTGGCAGTGTTCCTGTGCGCGTTCACGCTGACCGTCGCCATTGATTTGCCGACGGCGGTGGGCGCGTCGCTGATTTTGGCGTCGGCGTTGCTGGTGAAACGGCTCTCCGACACCTCGCATGTCAGCGCGGAGGAGGACGTCACGCAAGGCAATGCGCCGGGGCAGACAACGGTCGGGAAAAAAATCCCGGACGGCGTCATGGTGTTCCGCATTTTCGGCGCGTTCTTTTTCGGAGCGGCGGACAAGCTGGAATCGTCGCTGCGCGGAGAATTGCCCGAGGTTTTAATCTTGCGGATGCGCGACGCGCTGGCGCTGGATGCGACCGGGCTGGACGCGCTGGAGGACTTGTTTGAAAAATTAAAGAAGCACAAAAAACAATTGATCCTTTGCGCGCCGCATTCGCAGCCGTTGTTCGCGCTGACGCGCGCCGGGTTCATTGACCGGCTGGGCATGGAGAACATTTGCGGCGACATGGATGCGTCGCTGGACCGGGCGCGGAAAATCCTGGCCATGAAACGTCAAAAACAGGCTTGATTTGGCTGCCCAGAAAAAATTAAATTGTGTGTTGACAAGAAAGTCCTCGTTTCATAATTTATCCGGCGTAGCAAGTCCGTAAAAAGTCAAGCAGCCGATTGCCCCTCGATTTTCAAACGAAAATGGGTGAGGGGATTGGTTTTTTGTCGTTTTGCGCTTTGCTATCAGGCTGGACTATGATTCGAGTGCGCCCATGTAGCTCAGTTGGTAGAGCACGTCCTTGGTAAGGACGAGGTCATCAGTTCAATCCTGATCATGGGCTCCATTAAAAAACGAAACGGGCAACGAACGAAACATTAACGCAGGAGAATAAAATGGCTAAAGAGCAATTTCAAAGAACGAAACCGCACGTCAACGTCGGCACGATTGGTCACGTTGACCACGGCAAATCCACCTTGACCGCGGCAATTGTCCACACCCAAAGCAAAAAAGGTCTGGCCAAACCCATTTCTTATGCGGACATCACCAAGGGCGGCACGGTGCGCGACGAAAACAAAACCGTCACCATCGCCGTCTCGCACGTCGAATACGAGAGCGCGGCGCGCCACTACGCGCACGTTGACTGCCCTGGCCACGCGGATTATGTGAAGAACATGATCACCGGCGCGGCACAGATGGACGGCGCGATCCTCGTCGTCAGCGCCGCCGACGGCCCGATGCCGCAGACGCGCGAACACATTTTGCTCGCCCGCCAGGTCGGCGTGCCGGCCATCGTGGTGTTCCTGAACAAGATTGACCTCGTGGACGACAAGGAACTGCTCGACCTCGTCGAAATGGAAATCCGCGACCTGCTCACCAAGTATGGTTTCCCCGGCGACAAGACGCCAGTCGTGCGCGGCAGTTCCGCGGCGGCAATGGCGGACAAGCCGGAAGGCGAGAAGGCGATCCAAGAATTGATGGACGCGATTGACTCTTTCATTCCGCTGCCCCAGCGCGAAGTGGACAAACCGTTTTTGATGTGCGTCGAGGACGTGTTCAACATCGAAGGTCGCGGCACGGTCGTGACCGGTCGTGTGGAGCGCGGTGTGCTCAAGAAGATGGAAGAAGTCGAAATCGTCGGCTTGAAGGACACCCGCAAGACGGTGGCGACCGACATTGAAATGTTCCGCAAGCTGCTGGATTCGGCGAGTGCGGGCGACAACGTCGGCGTGCTGCTGCGCGGCACCAAGAAGGAAGAAGTGGAACGTGGCATGGTTCTGGCCAAGCCCGGCACCATCAAGCCGCACACGAAGTTCAAGGCGGAAGTCTATGTTTTGACCAAGGATGAAGGTGGCCGCCACACGCCGTTCTTCACCAACTACCGTCCGCAATTTTATTTCCGCACCTCGGACGTGACCGGCACGCTCACGCTGCCGACCGGCGTCGAGATGGTCATGCCCGGCGACAACGTCACGGTGGAAGTCGAGCTGCAGAAGACCGTCGCCATGGACAAGGGCTTGAAGTTCGCCATCCGTGAAGGTGGCCGAACCATCGGTTCGGGCATCGTTACGGAAGTCATTGCTTAATGGAGTTTGAAGCACGGGAGCTGGGGATTGAACACCCCGGCTCCCTTTTCGTCCAAAAATGAAACGGTTTGAACGGACACGGCGTTAGCTCAATTGGTAGAGTAGCGGTCTCCAAAACCGTTGGTTGTAGGTTCAAGTCCTACACGCCGTGCCAGGTTTAGTTGATAGATGAGAGTTGATAGTTGAAGAGAAAAGCGCGGCGGAGACGACTGTCAACTATCAACCAAGGACTATCAACCACCTCGGAGAGGTGGCAGAGTGGTCTATCGCGGCGGTCTTGAAAACCGCTTTGGGCGAAAGCTCAACGGGGGTTCGAATCCCTCCCTCTCCGCCAGCTTTCGCTGGGTGGACGCGAGAGTGGAAAATACGCGGAACCAGGGCTCGGCAAGTTAGGAAAAAATTGTGAACGATCTGACAAAAATCTTAGTATGGGTGGTCATCATCGGGGCGCTCTTCGGCCTCCTGTGGTGGCAGGGACATATTCGTCGCCTGGCCATCTATTTTCAGGAAACGCGCGAGGAGCTTAAAAAATGCTCGTGGCCGAGCTGGGAAGAACTGAAAGGTTCCACCGCGCTGGTCATGGTTTCGATCGCGATTTTGGGGCTGTTCACCGTCGGGGTGGACTTCATCATGAACGTCTTTTTCATCAGGCTCTGATCATGCGCAATCAATGGTTCATCATCCAGACGCTGTCCGGCCAGGAAAACAAGGTCAAGGACAGCATCGAGAAGCGCATCAAGACCGACGAGATGCAGGACTACGTCAAGGAAGTCCTGGTGCCGATCGAAAAAGTTGTCGAGGTGCGCAATCAGAAGAAGACGGTGTCCAACCGGAAATTGTGGCCGGGCTACGTGTTTGTGGACATGGTGCTGCTGGACGAGAACAACCGGATCATCGAGGCGCCGTGGTATTTCATCAAGGAAACGCAGGGCGTGATCGGGTTTGTCGGCGGCGAACCGCCGGTGCCGACGCCGGCGGCCGAAGTCGAGGCAATCAAGACACAGATTTCCGCGTCGGAAGAGACTGAAAAACCGAAGGTCAATTTTGAAGTCGGCGAAACGGTCAAGATCAACAACGGGCCGTTCCTGAATTTCAGCGGCGTGATCGAGGAGATTGATCCCGAACGCGGCAAGCTGAAAGTCACCGTCAACATTTTCGGACGCAACACGCCGGTGGAACTGGAATACTGGCAGATCGAAAAAGCTTAAACATTTTTATGGCAAAGAAAATTACAGGATACATCAAGTTGCAGATTGCCGCCGGCCAGGCCAATCCCGCGCCGCCCGTCGGCCCGTCGCTCGGCCAGCACGGCGTCAACATCATGGCGTTCTGCAAGGAATTCAACGCGGCGACCAAAAACGACGCCGGCATGGTGATTCCCGTCGTCATCACCGTTTACCAGGACAAGTCGTTCACGTTCATCACCAAGTCGCCGCCGGCTTCGATCCTTTTGAAAAAGGCCGCCGGAATCACCGCCGGATCGAAAGTGCCAAACAAGGACAAGGTCGGCAAGGTGACGCGCAAGCAAATCCTGGACATCATCAAGATCAAGTCCAAGGACATGAATTATTCCAACGAAGACGCCGCCGTCCGGATCATCTCCGGCACCGCGCGCAGCATGGGAATCGAAGTTGTCGGTTGAGAAATAACATAAACCGCGGGAGAGCCGAAAGCTCGCTTGCACCGCACAAAACAAAATGCCCAGTAAACGATTCAAGAAAGCACTCGAAGTGGTGGATGCGAAGAAAACGTATCCGCTGAAGGACGCCGTCGGCGTTCTCGCCAAGTTCCCGAAAGCAAAATTTAACGAGACCATTGATCTCGCGTTCCGCCTCGGCGTGGATCCGAAGCAGTCCGACCAGATGGTTCGCGGCACGGTTCCGTTGCCTCACGGCAGCGGCAAGACGGTGCGCGTCCTGGTTTTCGCCAAAGGCAACGCGGCGGACGCCGCGAAGGCCGCCGGCGCGGAAAACGTCGGCTTCGAGGACATGATCGCCAAGTGCGTGAGCGGCTGGACCGATTTTGACGTGGCGATCGCCACGCCGGAAGCGATGATCGAAGTCCGCAAGCTGGGCAAGGTGCTCGGACCGCGCGGCCTCATGCCGAATCCGAAAACCGGCACCGTGACGGAAGACACGGCCAAGGCTGTGAAGGAAGTCAAAGCCGGTCGTGTTGAATTCAAGACGGACAAGGCCGGAAATGTTCATGTCATCGTGGGCAAGGCTTCGTTCAAGCCGGAACAAATTGAAGAAAACGCCCGCGCGGTCATCGAAGCCATCGCCAAGGCGCGCCCGGTGAGCGTCAAGGGCACGTTCATCAATTCATGCACGCTGTCGGCAACGATGAGCCCGCCGGTGCGTGTGGACATCCGCGAATTCGCAAACAATTAACCAAATTTTTCCCATGCGTGCTGAAAAACAATTATTGACGAAGGAATATGCCACACGGTTGAACGCCTCGCCGTTCTTCATCGTGGTCGGCTATCAAGGCCTCAAGGTCGCCCATTTGACCGAGCTGCGGAAACGCCTGAAAACGGCGGGCGCGGAAGTTCACGTCGTGAAAAATTCCGTTTTCCGAGTGGCGGCGAAGGAAGCCGGCGTGGCGGATTTGAACGGCTCGCTCGCCGGCCAGTTGGCCGTGGTGACCGGGCAGAAGGACATTTCGGCCGCCGCGAAGGCGCTGAAAAATTTCGGCGCGGAGTTTGACAAACTGAAAATTAAATTCGGCTTCTTGAACAACCAGCGCTTGGAAGAAGCAGGCATCATCGCTCTGGCGGATTTGCCGAGCCTCGACGTGCTGCGCGCGAAGATTCTCGGTCTGCTCGCCGCTCCGGCGACGAAGCTGGCGACGTTGATCAACACGCCGGCCGTCCAGCTGGCGCAGGTCATCAAGGCGAAATCCGAAAAAGCATAAACAATTTCCGGTTTGCGATTTTAAGTTTCAAACCGGAGGAACAAACAAACAACAACGTAAATCGTCGGTTCACGGGCCGTGGACTGAAATTCGCCGAGGCTGAGGCGGACGACGAGACGACAGAAAGAAAAGTAATATGGCTGACATCGCAAACATCGTGGAAGAATTGAGCAAGTTGACGGTCTTGGAAGCCGCCGACCTCGTGAAACAACTGGAAACCAAGTGGGGCGTTTCTGCCGCCGCGCCCGTCGCGGTGGCTACTGCCGGTGGCGCTGCCGCTGGTGCTGCCGCGCCTGCCGAAGCGAAGGACACGTTTGACGTGATCCTCGTCTCCGCTCCGGCGGACAAGAAAATCGCGGCCATTAAGGCCGTGCGCGAAATCAAGGCCGGCCTCGGCCTGGCGGAAGCCAAGGCGCTGGTCGAAGGCGCTCCGAAGCCCGTGCTGGAAGGCGCGAACAAGGCTGACTCTGACGCCGCCAAGAAGAAGCTGGAAGAAGCCGGCGCGAAAGTGGAAGTCAAGTAATTGTGGAATTAACGGGGCGGCGGCGTTTTGCCGTTGCCCCTTTCCCGCCAAACGGCGGGTGCAGTTTTTTGAATTTTGAGTCATCAAATCGGGTCGGTCAAAACAGGTTTAGTATTGGCAAGTTCGTCGTTGAACGCGACGGCCTTGCCTTGTGTCGTTAAGTAAATTTACCGGTCCGGCGCTGTTGCCGGGCCAAACCAGAAAGTCCAAATGCCATCGCGAGCCACTGAAAGAATCAACTTCGGCAAAATCAAAGAGATCGTTGTTCCGCCGAACATGATCGAATTGCAGACGAATTCCTACAAGGAGTTCCTGCAAGCCGACGCCCACGGAAAACGCGACCGAAGCGCCGGCCTTGAGTCGGTGTTTCACGAAGTGTTTCCCATTGAGAGCTACGACGGCAAATGCAAGCTGGAATACAAATCCTACGAGGTTGGCGCGCCCAAGCTCGACTGGCTGGAATGCCTGCGCGAAGGCCTGACCTACGGCGCCCCGCTTTACGTCACCTTTGTGCTCAAGGAAGAGGGCAAAGGCGGCAAGGAAGAAAAGGTGTTCATGGGCGAACTGCCGCTGATGACGCCGCAGGGCACGTTCTGCATCAATGGCGCGGAACGCGTGGTCGTTTCACAATTGCACCGCTCGCCTGGCATCGCGTTTGAAGCGACCCAGCATCCGAATGGGAAATTGCTGCACAGCTTCCGCGTCATTCCCGACCGCGGTTCCTGGTATGAGGCGCAGTTTGACACGAGCGATTTGCTTTACGTTTATCTCGACCGCAAAAAACGCCGCCGGAAATTTTTGACGACGACACTGTTCCGCGCGCTGTCCTTCTTGGATGTTGAAAGCACCATCAACATGAAGAGCAAGGACAACGGCGAGAAGACCCGCGGCTCGGACGAGGAAATTCTCAAGCTGTTTTACGACATCGAAGAACTCACGATCAAGGAAGCCGAGAAGCTCGAAGATTTGCCAAACCGCGTTTTGATCCATGACGCGACCGACGAGGAAAAAGGTCTCGTCGTGGCACGCGCGTTTGAGCCGCTGTCAAAGGCGGTCGTCAAGCAGATCGCCGAACTCGGCATCACCAAGATCAAGGTCGTGGACACTTCGGTGGACGAAGGCGTCATGATCAAATGCCTCAAGAAAGATCCGGCGAAAAACGAGGAAGAGGCGTTGAAGGATATTTACCGCCGCTTGCGCCCTGGCGATCCGCCCACGGCCGCGAACGCGCGTGCGTTGCTCAAACGTCTGTTCTTTGATCCGAAGCGCTACGATTTGGGCCGCGTCGGTCGTTACAAGATCAATCAGAAGCTCGGCCTCAAGGACAAGGAAGAATCGCGCATTCTGACGAAGGATGATTTAGTTGCCGCGACGAAGTATCTGCTCCGCCTCAAAAAGGGCGAAGGCAGCGTGGACGACATTGACCATCTCGGCAGCCGCCGCATCCGCACGGTCGGGGAATTGCTCTCCAACCAGTGCCGCGTCGGTCTCGCGCGCACCGAACGCCTCGTCAAGGAACGCATGACGTTGTTTGACCAGAGCATTGAACAGATGATGCCGCAGAAGCTCATCAATCCGAAGGCGCTCTCCGCCGTGATCCGCGATTTCTTTGGCCGCAGCCAGTTGTCGCAGTTCATGGATCAAATTAATCCGCTCGCTGAACTCACGCATAAACGCCGCTTGTCGGCTCTCGGGCCGGGTGGTTTGAGCCGTGACCGCGCGGGCTTTGAAGTCCGTGACGTGCATCCGTCGCATTACGGCCGCATTTGTCCAATCGAAACGCCTGAAGGCCCGAACATCGGCCTCATTGCGTCGCTCGCGACCTTTGCGCGCATCAACGAATTCGGTTTTCTTGAAACGCCGTATCGCAAGGTGGACCACGGCAAGGTCACCGAAAAAATTGAATACCTGACCGCCGACCGCGAGGAACAGTTCATCGTGGCGCAGGCGAATTCGCCGATTGATGACAAAGGTCATTTCACGACAGACCGCGTGGTCTGCCGCCAGCGCGGCGAATTCATTGACGTGGAACCCGCGAAGGTGGATTTCATGGACGTTTCGCCGAAGCAGCTTGTTTCGATTGCGGCGTCGCTGATTCCGTTCTTGGAACACGACGACGCGAACCGCGCGCTGATGGGTTCCAACATGCAACGCCAGGCCGTGCCGCTCCTCGTCACCGAGGCGCCGCTCGTCGCCACCGGCATGGAAGAACGCGTCGCCCGCGATTCCCGCGCCGTGCTGGTGTCGGAAGAATCCGGCAAGGTCGCGTCCGTCACCGGCAGCCAGATCATCATCACCGAAGACGGCAAATTGCCCGAAGGCAAAAAGAAAATTAAGCACGACCCGGAGAACGGCGTTTCCGTTTATCCCGTCCGCAAGTTCATGCGCTCAAATGCGGCGACCTGCATCAACCAGAAAATTCTGGTGGAGAAGGGCGACCACATCAAAAAAGGCCAGGTGCTGGCCGACGGTCCCTGCACGCAGGGCGGCGAGCTCGCGCTCGGCCGCAACGTGCTCGTGGCGTTCATGCCGTGGAACGGTTACAACTTCGAGGACGCCATTCTCATCAGCGAGAAGATCGTCAAGGAAGACATTTTCACCTCGATACACATTGATGAATTTGAAGTGGCGGCCCGCGACACCAAGCTCGGACCGGAAGAAATCACGCGCGACATCCCGAACCTCGGCGATGAGGCGTTGAAGAACCTCGGCACCGACGGCGTCATCCGCATCGGCGCGGAAGTGAAGCCCGGCGACATCCTCGTCGGCAAAATCACGCCAAAGTCCGAAACCGAACTCGCGCCGGAAGAACGTTTGCTCCGCGCCATCTTTGGTGAAAAGGCCGCGGACGTGAAGGATACTTCGCTTAAGGTTCCGTCGGGAACTTACGGCATCGTCATGGATGTGAAAGTTTCGTCCAAGAAGGACGGTGAACGCACGACCAAATCCGCTTCAAGTGAGGAAAAACGCCACACGAAGCAGATTGAAGCCGATCACCAGAAGAAATTGAACGAGCTGCAGGATCAGTTGACGGAAGCGTTGAGCAACATTTTGCTCGGCGAAAAAATCCCGCTCGACGTGGTGAACAGCGAGACCGGCGAGATCATCATTCCGGCCAACCGCAAGATCACGAAGACGCTGCTGCGCAAGCTCGCGACGGTCTATGACCGCATCGAGATTGATCCGTCGCCGATCCGCAACAAGATCACGGAAATCATCGGGCAGTTCAAAAAGAAGTTCGACGATTTGCAGATGCAATACGACGAGGAGATGGAACGCGCCGATGCCGGTGAAGGCATTGAGGCGGGCATCGTCAAGTCGGTGAAGGTTTACATCGCGTCGAAGCGCAAGTTGTCCGTCGGTGACAAAATGGCCGGACGTCACGGTAACAAAGGTGTCGTCGCCAAGATTGTTAAAGAAGAGGACATGCCGTATCTCGCGGACGGAACGCCGGTGGAGATCGTTTTGAATCCGCTGGGCGTGCCGAGCCGTATGAACGTCGGACAGGTTTTGGAAACGCACTTGGGTTGGGCGGCGAAGCTGCTCGGCTTGAAGTTCGCCACGCCGGTGTTCGACGGCATGAAAGAAAAGGAAATTCGCGGCTACCTCAAGCAGGCCGGTCTGCCGGAACATGCCAAGACGCATCTCATTGACGGACGCACTGGCGAACAGTTCGACCAGGAGATTGTCGTCGGCTACATCTACATGCTGAAGCTCGGCCACTTGGTCGCGGACAAGATTCACGCCCGCGCCGTCGGCCCGTATTCGCTCGTCACCCAGCAGCCGCTGGGCGGCAAGGCGCAATACGGCGGCCAGCGCTTCGGCGAAATGGAAGTGTGGGCGATGGAAGCCTACGGCGCGGCTTACACGTTGCAGGAGCTCCTGACCGTGAAGTCCGACGACGTGCAGGGCCGCACGCGCATCTACGAGAGCATCGTGAAGGGCGACAATTCGCTCGAAGCCGGCATCCCGGAATCGTTCAACGTGCTCGTGAAGGAAATGCAGTCGCTCGGCCTCGATGTGAAGGTCGGCTACACCAACCCGGCGGAACATCCAACTGACAACAGCCAGGCGGTTGCGGCTTTGACCACGGAATAAAAAAATTATTTATGACTAGTTCAAAAGAAAATGCCCGTGAGTTGCTGGGCTTGGAAAAAGTCAACCAGGTGGATTACATCGGGATCACGCTCGCGTCGCCCGACGCCATCCGTTCCTGGAGCAAGGGCGAAGTCAAGAATCCCGAGACCATCAATTACCGCACGTTCAAGCCGGAAAAGGGCGGCCTTTTCTGCGAACGCATTTTTGGTCCTGTCAAGGACTGGGAATGTTCCTGCGGCAAATATAAGCGCATCAAGCACCGCGGCATCGTCTGCGACCGTTGCGGCGTCGAAGTGACGCTGGCGCGCGTCCGCCGCGAACGCATGGGCCACATCGAACTGGCCGTGCCGACGTGCCATATCTGGTTCTTCAAGTGCATGCCCTCGCGCATCGGCCTGGCGCTGGACATGACGGCGCGCCATTTGGAACGCGTGATTTATTACGAGGATTATCTCGTGATTGATCCCGGCAACACGCCGCTCAAGCAGAATCAATTGTTGAGTGAACTCGAATGCCGCGAGGCGCGCGAAACTTACGGCGCGGAAGCGTTCGTCGCCAAGATGGGCGCGGAAGCCGTGCGCGAAGCGCTGGAGCGTGTGGACTTGGTCAAGGGTGCGCATGAATTGGAACGCGCCATGACGGAAACCAAGAGCAAGCAGATCCGCAAAAAATTGGCGAAACGCATCAAGCTGTTGCAGGGTTTGCATTCGTCGAAGAGCCGTCCGGAATGGATGATTCTCACGGTGCTGCCGGTGATTCCGCCGGACTTGCGCCCGCTCGTCCCGCTCGAAGGCGGACGTTTTGCGACCTCCGATTTGAACGATCTTTACCGGCGCGTTATCAACCGGAACAACCGTCTGCGCACGCTGCTCCAACTCAAGACGCCGGAGGTCATCATCCGCAACGAAAAGCGCATGTTGCAGGAAGCCGTGGACGCGTTGTTCGACAACGGTCGTCACGGTCGTCCGGTCACCGGCGCGGGCAACCGCTCGCTGAAATCTTTGAGCGACATGCTCAAGGGCAAGGGCGGACGCTTCCGCCAGAATTTGCTCGGCAAGCGCGTGGACTATTCAGGCCGTTCCGTCATCGTGATCGGGCCGGAACTGAAGTTGAACCAGTGCGGTCTGCCGAAGAAGATGGCGCTCGTTTTGTTCGAGCCGTTCATCATCCGCCGCTTGAAAGAGCTGGGCTACGTTCACACCGTTCGTAGCGCGAAGAAAATGATCGAGCGCCAGACGAAGGAAGTGTGGGACGTTTTGGAAGAAGTGACGAAAGGTCATCCGGTGCTGCTCAACCGCGCGCCGACGTTGCACCGGCTGTCCGTGCAGGCATTCGAACCGATGCTGATTGAAGGCGAAGCGATTCGTATTCATCCGCTGGTCTGCACCGCCTACAACGCCGACTTTGACGGCGACCAGATGGCCGTTCACGTCCCGTTGTCCGTCGAGGCGCAGATGGAAGCGCGTTTGCTCATGATGGCGACGAACAACATCTTTTCACCCTCGTCCGGCAAGCCGATCATCACGCCGACGCAGGACATCACGCTCGGCTGCTATTATGTCACTGCCGAACCGCGCAAGGCTGCGCCGGCGAATTCAAACGAACTGCCGTTGTTTGGCACGAAGGAAGAAGTTCAGTTCGCCTACGACGACGGCGCGATGAAAACGCACGACCGCATCCGGCTGGCGAATCCTGATTTTGGCCGCAAGACCGTCTATGGCGACGCGACCAAAAAAATCATCGAGACGACCGTCGGCCGCGTGTTGTTCAGCGAAATTTGGCCCGAAGAACTAGGCTTCTATAACCGTTCCGCCGGCAAGAGCCAGCTCGGCGACTTGATTTGGAAGTGCTACAAATTTGCCGGTCACGAGAAAACCGTGATCATGCTCGACAAGCTCAAGCAGCTCGGTTTCCGCGAGGCGACCAAGTCCGGCGTTTCCATCGGCATTGACGACATGATCATCCCGAAGGAACGCGACCAGGAAATCGAAGGCGCGCACAAGCAGATTGGCGAAGTCGAGAAGCAGTATCGCAAGGGTGTCATCACGCCGGGCGAACGTTACAACAAAATCGTGGACATCTGGACGCATTGCACGGACCAGATCGCCAGCGTGATGTTCAAGACGCTCGAACAGAACCAGGGCAAGAAGGAATACAACCCGGTTTACCTGATGGTGGACTCCGGCGCACGCGGCAACAAACAGCAGGTGCGTCAGCTCGCCGGTTTGCGCGGCCTCATGGCCAAGCCGAGCGGCGACATCATTGAGAAGCCCATTCTCGCGAACTTCCGCGAAGGTCTGTCCGTCTTGGAATATTTCATCTCGACGCACGGTGCGCGCAAAGGTCTGGCCGACACCGCACTCAAGACCGCCGACTCCGGCTATATGACGCGCAAGCTCGTGGACGTGTCGCAGGACGTGATCGTGCAGGAAGAGGATTGCGGCACGACGAACGGTATTTGGGTCTCCGCCGTCTATGAAGGTGAAGACGAAGTGGTCAAGCTGGCCGACCGTATCGTGGGTCGTTTCTCCTGCGACGACATGGTCAACCCGACCAACCCGAAGGAATTCCTCATCCGCGCGAACGAGGAGATTGACGAAGAGAAGGCCAAGCGTCTGGAAGCGACGGCCATTGACCGGATGCGCATCCGCTCCGTGCTCACTTGCGAAAGCAAGCACGGCATTTGCATCCATTGCTACGGCCGAAGCCTTGCGACCGGCGCGCTGGTGAAACTCGGCGAAGCCGTCGGCATCGTCGCCGCGCAGTCCATCGGCGAACCCGGCACGCAGCTCACGATGCGGACGTTCCACATCGGCGGCACGGCGGCGCAGGTGTTCAAGGTGCCGCAGGTCAAGTCCAAGCACGACGGCAAAATTCGTTTCAACGAACTCCGCGTCGTTCAACTGGAGGACGGCAACAACATCGTGCTCAACAAAAACGGCACGATTTCCATCCACGACGACACCGGCCGCGAACTCGAGAACCACACCATCGTCATCGGCGCGGTCATCTCCTTCAAGGACGGCTCGCAGATCAAGAAGGGCGACACGTTCGTCCAGTGGGATCCGTATAACGTGCCGATTCTCTCCGAAAAGGCCGGCAAAATTAAGTTCCATGACATCATCGAAGGCGTGACGATGAAGCAGGAAATGGACGAGACCACCGGCCAGGAAGCCATGGTCATCATTGACCACAAGGAAGACTTGCATCCGCAGATCATCATCAGCGACGACAAGGGCGAAGTCGTGGCCAACTATCCAATTCCGTCCGGCGCGCACATCGTGCTGCACGAAGGCGACAAGATTGTGGCCGGCACCCTGATGGCCAAGACGCCGCGCAAGAGCGCCAAGACCAAGGACATCACCGGCGGTCTGCCGCGTGTGGCCGAATTGTTCGAAGCCCGCCGTCCGAAAGACGCGGCGGAAATCTCCAAGATTGACGGCATCGTGGACTTCGGTGCGAGCGTGCGCGGCAAGCGCTGCGTGCTCGTCAAGGATGTCCAGACCGGCACGGAAGAGGAACATCTCATCCCGATCGGCCGCCACGTCATCGTCTTCAAGGGCGACATGGTCAAGAAAGGCCAGCAGCTCACCGAAGGTCCGGTGGATCCGCATGAAATCCTCGAGATCAGCGGGCCGCAGGAATTGCAGGAACACTTGGTCGGCGAAGTGCAGGAAGTTTATCGTCTCCAGGGCGTGACGATCAACGACAAGCACATCGAGATCATCGTCCGGCAGATGTTGCGCAAGGTTCGCATCACCGAATCCGGCGACACGCAATTCCTCTGGGGCGAACAGATTGACAAGCTGGAGTTCGAGGCCGAGAACGAGTCTGTCGAGAAGAAGGGCGGCAAACCCGCCGAAGCCTCGCCAGTGCTCTTGGGCATCACCAAGGCTTCGCTGGAAACCGACAGCTTTTTGAGCGCCGCGTCCTTCCAGGACACGACCCGCGTGCTGACCGAGGCCGCGACCCGCTCCAAGATTGACAACCTGCGCGGCTTCAAGGAAAACGTGATCATGGGTCACATCATTCCGGCGGGCACCGGTTTTGACTACCATCGCAAGACGCAGATCCGCGCGCTGGTGGACATCCCGGACGAACCCGAAGTCGAGGAATTGCCGGAACCGGCGGCGGAAGAAAATCCGCTGCTCGCGTAAGCGGAAAAGAATCATTCAAACAGGGCGTCCGGGCAACCGGACGCCTTTTTGTTTGGCGAGGCGCGCCTTTGTCACCCAATTGTAACTTGTTGCGACTTATTTTTAACATAATCTCTACTGAATGAATCCAGCGGATTTGTTTTCCAAAGAATCTGATCCGGTGCGGCTCGCCACCGGCGACTCTCTTTTCAAGGCCGGCGATGCCGCCGACGGCATGTTCGTCCTGCTCGACGGCGCGCTCGACGTGATGGTGGACGGCAAGGTGGTGGAGCATTCGATTCGCGGCGCGATTCTCGGGGAGATGGCGCTGATTGACCAGTCGCCGCGCGGTGCCACCGTGATTGCCCGCGAACCATCCAGCCTCGCCAAATTGGATGCCGCCCGCTTCCAGCGCCTCATCCAGTTGAATCCCTTCTTTGCCACGCATGTGATGAAAGTGCTCGTGGACCGCATCCGCCACATGAACCAGTTGCTCGCGCAAAACAAAAGTGCCTGACGGGAGAACGGCACTGCTGGTTTAACGCTCTCGCATTCGGCGGAAAGCGATTTTGCTCCTGATGCCGGCACAAGCGGTTTAAGCTCTGTCGGCATGGCAATCATTGGCAAACGCAATCTGCTCTCCATCATCCGCGAGTCCAGCCCCGGCCTTTACCTGGACGGCGGCGAGTTGGGCGAAATCCTGCTGCCGGGCCGCTACATCCCGAAAAATCTCGTGCCGAAGCAAAGGCTCGACGTGTTTGTCTATCGCGACTCGGAGGACCGGCTCGTGGCCACCACCGAAACGCCGCACGCCATGGTCGGCGAGTTCGGCTATATGAAAGTCATCAACGTCCATCCGCAGGTCGGCGCGTTTCTGGACTGGGGGCTGGCCAAGGATTTGTTGGTGCCGTTCCGCGAACAGGAATTTCCGCTGCGCGTCGGTGACTGGGCGGTGGTCTATGTCGGTCTCGATCTCAAATCAAATCGCATTCTCGCCAGCACGCGGTTGAACCGGCATCTGAACCGCGAGCCGGCGGCGTATCGCACCGGCCAACCGGTGAGTTTTCTGGTCACCGGCAAGACGCCGCTCGGTTACAGCGCCATTGTGGAAAATGCGCATCGCGGCCTGCTCTACCAAAGCCAGTTGGCGATGGCGCTGAAGATCGGCGCGAAGCTGAAGGGTTTCATCCGCGAAGTCCGCGCCAACGGGAAGATTGATTTGAGCCTCGATGCGTCCGGCTACAAACGCGTCGCTCCGCTGACCAACCTGATTGTCGCTGCGCTCCAGATCAGCGGCGGCAAGCTGCCTTTTGATGACGACAGTTCGCCCGCCGCCATCCGGCAGAATTTTGGCGTCAGTAAAAAGGCGTTCAAGCAGGCGCTTGGCAAACTTTACAAAACCCGGCGCATCGCCTTTTTGAAGCCGGGCATTGAACTCCTTGAGAACGAGGCGTGGTCGCCGGGCGGTGAAGCCGGAGCCGCAGCGAGGACAAAAAAAGATAAGTAAACGGCAAAGGACGGTGGGCGGCGGCGGATGGCCTGTGCGAAGAATGTGACCGTTCGGTGGCAGCACGTCTCTTCAGCGGGGTTCCTCACCTCCACCTCCTTGGCGTCTGCCGCCGGACGAGTTTTTTGTGGATTGACGAAATCATCGGCTACGGACCGTTTTGGCACTTTTCATAATTTTTCATTTTGCCATTGCTTTGCCGTGCCTTGAGGAAAAGACTCTGTTATAAATTTTCCCCGTTATGTTGCTCACCAAAGATGAACTGCGCAGTCTGGTTGAACTGACCCATCAGTCGCCGCACTCGTTGCTTGGCATGCAGCCGCTGGGGGACAAATCCGGCGTTGTTGTCCGCGCATTCTTGCCCGATGCCAAAAAGGTCGAGGTCCAGCCCGTGCATGAAAAGGACAAACCGAAGTTCGAGCTGAAGCGGATTCTGAACTCGGATGTGTTTGAAGGCGTCACCCAATTGGCAAATGCCGTTTACGCCTACGACCTTGTCATCACGGATAAAGCCGGCCACTCGCGCCGCACGCGCGATGCGTATTCCTTTCTGCCGACGCTGGGTGAAGCGGATTTGTTTTTGTTCGGCAAAGGCGACGAGCGGAAAATTTATGATAAGCTTGGTGCGCAGCTCCGCACGATTGACGGCGTTCACGGCACGAGCTTCGCCGTCTGGGCGCCGAACGCGCAGCGCGTCAGCGTGGTCGGCGATTTCAACAATTGGGACGGACGTGTTTATTCCATGCGTCTGCTCGGCGTCTCCGGCGTCTGGGAAATTTTCATTCCCGGCGTGGGGCAGGGCGCGCATTACAAATTCGAGATTCGCGACGCGCACGGCAACATCAAATTAAACACCGATCCGTTTGGATTCTTTTTTGAGGTTGCGCCCAAGCAGGCGGCCATCGTTTGGGAAACCAAAGGCTTCAAATGGACCGACGCCGCGTGGCTGAAGAAACGCGCCGAACGCGATCCGCTGCGCTCGCCGATGAGCGTGTATGAAATGCACGTCGGCTCGTGGCAGAAAAAAAACGCGGCGGAGTCATGGAGCTACCGCGAACTGGCAAAACCGCTGGTCGAATACGTCACGCGCCTGGGCTTCACGCATGTCGAATTTCTGCCCGTCGCGGAACACGCCTATTATCCGTCGTGGGGCTATCAAGTCACCGGCTTTTACGCGCCGACCAGCCGCTTCGGCACGCCGGAAGATTTTCAGTTTCTCGTCAACGCGCTGCACGAGGCTGGCATCGGCGTGATCGTGGACTGGGTGCCCGCGCATTTTCCGCGCGACACCTGGGCGCTCGCCAAATTCGACGGCACCGCGTTGTTCGAGCACGAAGACCCGCGCAAAGGCGCGCATCAGGACTGGGGCACGCTGATTTTTAATTTTGGCCGCTACGAGGTCGTGAATTTCCTCGTCGCCAATGCGCTGTTCTGGTGCGAGCGTTTTCACATTGACGGCCTGCGCGTGGACGCGGTCGCCTCGATGCTGTATCTCGATTATTCGCGCAAGGAAGGGGAATGGATTCCGAACCAATTCGGCGGGCGCGAAAACCTTGAGGCCATCGAGTTTCTCAAGAAATTCAACCACATCACGCACACGGAATTTCCCGGCGTGCTGACCATCGCCGAGGAATCCACCGCCTGGCCGCAGGTGACGCGCCCGCCCTACATCGGCGGACTCGGTTTTTCCTTCAAGTGGAACATGGGCTGGATGCACGACACGCTGGGCTATTTCAAGCGCGAGCCGGTGCATCGCAAATATCACCAGAACGACCTCACGTTCGCGATGCTTTATCATCACAACGAGAATTTTGTGTTGCCGCTATCGCACGACGAGGTTGTTCACGGCAAAGGCTCGCTGATCACGCGGATGCCCGGCGATGACTGGCAGAAATTCTCGAATCTCCGCACACTGCTCGCGTATCAATGGTTGTTTCCCGGAAAAAAACTGTTGTTCATGGGCGGCGAAATCGGCCAGCGCGCCGAGTGGAATGAAAACGCCCAGCTCGACTGGTGGCTGCTCGACGCCGGCCCGTTCCATCGCGGCGCGCAAAAATTCGTCGCGGATCTGAACCAGCTTTACAAAACTTCGCCTGCGTTCTGGCAGGCGGATTACGACCACGGCGGTTTCAACTGGATTGATTGCACTGACCGTGAGAACAGCGTGCTTTCATTTCTGCGCCAAACGACGGACGGCAAAAATCAAACCGTGGTTATTTTGAATCTCACGCCGGTGCCGCGTCCGTTTTATCGCATCGGCCTGCCGCGCGGCGGCCAGTGGAAGGAAGCCTTGAACAGCGACGCGCAGGTTTACGGCGGCAGTAATCAGGGAAATTACGGCGGGGTTACGGCACAAAATCATCCCTGCCACGGCCACGAACACTCGGCGGAATTCAATCTGCCGCCGTTGAGCGTGATGGTGTTTCAGGCGGAATAATGTGCGGCAAATGCGCGCGAAGGGAGTCCGTGGTTTCAACCGCAGGTTCGAGGGAAGGGACGAAAAAAAACTCCCGCCGGGACGGCAAGAAACCGGCACAACCGAATCGAACGATTGAATGATTTGTTTTCCAGCGGTGGCAGCCGAGCAGCACAAATGCACCCATCCCGAGCAGTGCCCAAGTTGAAGTTTCTGGCACGGGCTGAAAGACGAGATCCGCTGGGTGCGACAATCCGGAGGCGAAGGTGGTGCGTGTTCCATCCGGCGCGAATTCATAGATGTCGCCGCTGCCCGCATCCGCCTCGAACAAATTGCCCGCACTGTCAAAGGCCAGACCCCAAGGGTCCAACAATCCGGAGGCAAAGGTGCTTTTTGTTCCATCCGGCGTGAATTCATAAATGCTGCCGCTGTCCAAATCCGCCTCAAATAAACTGCCCGCGCCGTCAAAGGCCAGACCGAAAGGTTTCGACAACCCGGAGGCAAAGGTGCTTTGCGTTCCACCCGGCGTGAGCTTATAGATGTTGCCACTGGCAAAACACGACACAAACAAATTGCCCGCACTGTCAAAGGCCAGAGCGGAAGGGCCCGACGACAAGGAAAAGGTGGCAAAAGTGCTTTGCGTTCCGCCCGGCGTGAATTCATAGACGCTCCCCCAGGCGATGCTCGTCACAAACAAGTTGCCCGCGCTGTCAAAGGCCAGACTAGAAGGGTTTAGCAGCCCGGAGGCAAAGGTGCTGCGAGTTCCGCCCGGCGTGAATTCATAAATGTTGCCACTGTGATCCGCCTCATACAATTTGCCCGCAGTATCGAAGGCCAAACCCGTAGGACTGTTCAACCCGGAGGCAAAGGTGCTCTGCGTTCCGCCCGGCGTGAATTCATAGATGCCGCCGCCGAGGGAATCCGACAAAAACAGATTCTGCGCCTGCACTAGTGATGGAAGCAACGCAAAGGTCAGGCCGACGGGCAAGAAATTGGCGCGGATTTTCATGGAGGTTGTGTTTAATTGCAATCGTAACAAATAAGTTGTTCTTGTCAACCGGCAAATGAATTTCCAACAACTGGCGAAGCCGTTTCAACAAGCAACGAAGCGGCCTTGATTTTCAAGCAATGGGTGGCGGGCACGAAACGGGAAACAACGCAGCCTTTCAAACCGGCAGCAAGTGGAAGAAGGCCTTGAACAGCGCCGCGCAAAATCAGCCGTCTCACGACCGCCAGCATTCGGCGAAATTTAATCCGCTGCTGTTGAGCGTGATTGTGTTTCAGAGCGAAAGTTGAACGACACGGTCCTGAATCTGGTTGTTCCAGCGATTGAAGTAGCCGAACAGCCGGTAAAGCTCCTCCAGCTTCGGTAACATTTCCCGGCGTGAAGTTGCGTCTGCCAAAATCCATTGCGCGTCGAGCAATTTCAGTTCGCCCGAAAACTTCTCCTGCAGTTCATTCAGTTTGCGTTGCATGCCGTTCAGCTTTTCCACCCAATCCTGGCCGCGCTCGAACAGCTGAACCTGCACGAGCGGCGAGGTCGCCTTGGATTTTTCCGTGAGAAAGCCATCGGCGTTTCGGCAACAATTTGCCACTTCGGCAAACAGATCCGCGAGCGCGGCGGGAATCTGCTGGATGTCCTTCGGTTTTGCGCCGAGTTCGAGTTCGATCAGGTGGAGCAGGCGCGATTTTGGTTCGGCCAAGCAATTAAAGGCCGCGTTCAATTCAGCATAGCGCTTGGCCACTTCAGATTTTTCGGCTTCGCCCGCATTGTGAACGCGGTCAGGATGCGTGACGGATGCCAGCATGAGAAATTTCTGCTTGAGCAAATCGGCGTCCAGCCAAGGACGGCGCGGTTCGTTAAAAAGTGCGAAATTGTCCGTCATGGGAATTCTATCACCTATCAACTTTTAACTATTAACCAACTACGCGCTGAAGCTTTCGCCGCAGGAACAGCTCGTCGCCGCGTTGGGGTTTTTCACCTTGAAGCCGCCGTCCTGCAGCGCATCCACATAATCCAGTTCACTGCCGGTGACGTAAAGCGCGCTCTTCGGGTCCACCACCACGCGCACGCCGCCGCTCTCGACCAGAATGTCGCGGCTGGCCGGGCCGTCCTGCAAATCCATTTTGTATTGGAGACCGGAGCAGCCACCGCCGACCACCGCCACGCGCAGGACGCCGGCTGGCCGGCCTTGTTTGGTGAGCAGCGTGGAAACTTTATTGGCGGCGCTGGTAGTGAGCTTCACGAGCCGCTCGTCGCCGGTGCGGAAATTCGGCGCGGTCGCTGGTTTGCTGGCAAGGTTGGCGATCATTTTTAACTGGCAGCAAGGTAGCCGCCTTTGCCGGCAGCGTCAACGCGACGGAAAAGCTGTTAATAACGGGTTAATAAAAATATAGAATCACAGCTTGCTTTTTCCCCGGCGGCGGTTAGCTTCCGCGCAGCTTGGCTTCGCACGACACAACGATAAGACTTAAAATTGTGAAGGCTGATTCCGTTCAGCTCCTGAAGGAATTCGTTGTCGGCACTGCTGAATCCGAATCTGCCGATCCTTTTCATCAGTGGCTTCACGACGACCATGCGGTTCGGATTGATTGGAGCACATTCGGAATTGAAAAGCTCCAGGCCCAATCGCTGCGCAAGGATTAACTGTATTGCTGGCGCGTCAACGGGTGCTGGCCGTCGTCGTGATTTTCTGCTCGTTGAGTTTCCGCTCGTGATAGTCCACGATGCGGTTGATCACCACTTCGCGGCCCTCCAGGTGCCAGTCCATGCTCCGCGCGAACCAATAGCCTTCCGGCGTCCGCAATCGGGTGAAACCGTAGTTGAACTTCCACACCGCGCCGACAATGCCGCAGAGCACGTTGACCTGTTCGGTCAGATGCAACTGAGCCCGGGCGATGGCGTAATCTTCCTCGTCCACCCAGACGCGGCCAGCGGCCTTGTTGATGAAGTTGTCCGCAAACTGGTTCACCGGCAGATGATTGTTGAGCGGTTTGAAATCCACCACGAGCGACGGCCGGCCATTCAGCATTTCCCGTCCGACCAGCGTGAATTGAAACCGCTTGATCAAGTTCGGGATGGAATAATCTTTCACCTTCAGCGCCTTGCCGTGGATGTTGGAATGCGTCTCCGATAACGGCTCATTCTTCACGGCTGATGGCGAAGCTGCCGGTTGTGCCGTGGGTTGTGCGGCGGCGTTGGCGGCCAGGCGCAGCGCCTTGTTTTCCACACTTCGTTTTTCCTCGCGGCTTTTCAATTCGCCCGCGCTGTTGCGGTATTCCCACGTCCGGGTGCGGGTGTATTGGTAGTTCATGTCGAACAAATTGTCGTTCTTGTCCTCCTGGCTGACTGCGCGGGCAACCACGTGCTGCAGCACAAAATCAATCGTTGGCAACGGCTTCGCTTCGGCGGTGACGGTGCCGTTGGTCTGTGCCGACACGAGACTTGGCAGTGACAGCAGGACGGCCAGAATTGATGCGGCTGTTTTCATACAGGTTAGATGCAGAAAACGGCAGATTTATTCATTTCAATGGAATGGTTCCAACATCCGTATTTATCTCTGCCCATCCGTGGTTTATTCTCCGTCGCGTGAAACTGATTTCGTGGAACGTCAACGGCCTGCGCGCCGTGCTGAAGAAGAATTTTTTGGAATACCTCGCCGCCGAGCAGCCCGACGTGCTGTGTTTGCAGGAAACCAAATGCACGCCCGACCAGGTGGAACAGCTCTGGCCCGCCAGCTACACGACGTTTTGGAACTGCGCCGAAAAGAAAGGCTATTCCGGCACCGCCATTTTCACCAAGGAACGCCCGCTCAAAGTCACGCCACACATCGGCATCGCCGAACATGACAAGGAAGGCCGCGTGCTTACCGCCGAATACCAAGATTATTTTCTGGTGAACGTCTATGTGCCGAATTCCAAGCGCGAACTGGAGCGGCTGCCTTACCGTCAGGTTTGGGATGCCGATTTTCTGCGCTACCTGAAAAAACTGGAGAGAAAAAAGCCGGTGATCTTTTGTGGCGACCTCAATGTAGCGCACGCCGAGATTGATCTGGCCAATCCCAAGGCTAACGTCCGCAACCACGGCTTTACCATCGAGGAACGCAACGGCTTCACCGCTTTTGTGAATGCCGGTTTCGTGGACACGTTCCGCGAATTTGAAAAAGGCGGGGGACATTATTCTTGGTGGAGTCCGATGGCTGGTGCGCGTTCCCGGAATGTTGGCTGGCGCATTGATTATTTTCTTATCTCGCAAACGCTGCGCCCGCAGTTAAAGAAGGCGTTCATCCGTCCGGCAATTTTGGGCAGCGACCATTGCCCGGTCGGCATCGAGTTGGCTTGACTGGCGCTGGGCTCTCAGTGAGCCGGCCGGTCAGGTTTTAATAAACTTGCCGGGGCGGCTTATCGGGCCTAGGTTTGAATTGCAGGTTTCAATCGTTGGTTTGTTATATGAATATTCTTCTCATCAGTCCCCGGACGCCGGACACGTTTTGGAGTTTCAAACACGCCATCCGCTTTGTTTCGCGCAAAGCCTCCATGGCACCGCTGGGTTTATTGACGGTGGCCGCGATGCTGCCGCCGGAATGGCAGCTCAAGCTGGTGGACATGAACGTCGAAAAGCTCAAGGATTCGGACTTGCGCTGGGCGGATTACGTCCTGCTGGGCGCGATGATCGTGCAGAAGGATTCGGTGCGTGAAATCGTGGCGCGCTGCGCGGCATTAAAAAAAACCATCATTGCCGGCGGTCCGTTGTTCACCACCGGCCACGAGGCGTTTCCGGAAATCCAGCACTTCGTTCTCGGCGAGGCCGAGGAACTCATGCCGCAGGTCGTGGCCGACATGCAGAGCGGGCGATTACAATCGGTTTATCGCGCGGCGCACCGGCCGGACATCAGCCACACGCCGGCCCCACGCTGGGATCTGATCAAGTTCGGCCATTACGTCACGATGTCCGTGCAATTTTCGCGCGGCTGCCCGTTCGACTGCGAATTCTGCGACATCATCGTGATGAACGGCCGCACGCCGCGCACGAAGACGCCGGCGCAGTTGATTGCCGAACTCGACGGCCTGCGACAAAAAGGTTGGAACGACATGGTTTTCATCGTCGATGACAATTTTATCGGCAACAAGGCGCGGACCAGGGCGCTGCTACATGACTTGATCGAATGGCGAAAACATACAGGGACCAAAATCGGCTTTCTCACCGAGGCGTCGGTGAATCTCGCCGACGATCCGGAAATGTGCGCGCTGATGGTCGAGGCCGGATTCAAAAAAGTTTTCGTCGGCATCGAAACGCCCTCAGTCGAGTCACTGGCGGAATGTCACAAAGTCCAGAACGGTAATCGCGACCTCGTCGCCTCGGTGCAGACGCTGCAACGCGCCGGGTTGGAAGTCATGGGCGGATTCATCGTGGGCTTCGACAGTGACCAAGCCGACATCTTCAAGCGGCAGTTTGAATTCATCCAGCGCTCCGGCGTGGCGACGGCGATGGTGGGCCTGCTCACCGCGCTGCCGCAGACGCGCCTCTGGCTGCGGTTGAAACATGAGGGCCGACTCGAAGCCGAAAGTTCAGGGAACAACTTGGACTCTGAATTGAACTTCGAGCCCAAGCTGAACCGTGAATTTTTGCAATCCGGCTACCGCGATCTGGTGAAAAAACTTTACGAGCCGGGAAATTATTACCGGCGCATCCGGACGTTTCTCAAGAGCCACCGGCCGAGCGGCCCGGGCAAACGCCTGTCCCGCGCCGACTTCATCGCGTTCCTGAAATCCTTCTGGGTGCTGGGCGTGTGGCATCGCGGTCGCGTCGGATATTGGCGGCTGTTTGTGGGCACGCTGCTCCGGCGGCCGCGCCAGTTTCCGCACGCCATGGAACTCGCCATCATTGGCTACCATTTCCGCCGCGTGGCCAAATCGCTTTGACGAGAATGACCGGTTTGTTTTATTGCAATATCGTGGAGCAAATCGCGCCGACGAGCGCTTCTACAATTTCCCCGCTGGCAAAAGACTGCAACAGTTTTTTTAAATCCCGCGTAACCGCTCGTGTTTGGATCAAGAAGACCGCTGATAGGCTAAATTTCAAACGGCCTAGTCCTGCCTCTGTGGTTTGGCGGCGTCCTGGCTCTCTGCCATCCACACTTGCATGGGAGAAGTTCCGCGGTTCGCATTCGCGTAATACGGTATGGCGGTGACTACGAAAGGCGTCGGCATTACCGGATTGGCTCCATCCTGAAAAAGCGCGCACCCGGTTCCGGTAAGAACAGTGACCCCATCCAGAACATTGCTTTTGTATTCGGGGGTGAATTTGGTTCCCGGTGGGATGACCAGATTTTGAACGGCGGCTCCGTTGTCGGCGCCCTCAAAGCAATAAACCATCGGACCACGCATCAAGGCAATGCGGCCCTTGTCCGCCTCAACTTTGGCATTGGCCTTCATCAATTGCACTGGCATGTCCAGGGTCAGTTGCACGACATCGCCAGATTTCCATCGGCGATGCAGCGTGGCGTAGCCACGGACGATTTCAAAGTTGTCCACGGATTTTCCATTAACATTCAAATGTGCGGCACCGTTGAGCGGGCGATTGCTTGCTTCGTAAAGATCATCGGGAGACGATGCGCCCTGACACCAGCCGGGAATGCGGATATGCAAATCAAATTCACCTGCCTTCGCCGGTCGAACTTCGATTTTCACATTGCCATTCCAAGGATAATCCGTCGTCTGCTTCAGCTCCACAGTTTGGCCGGCCAGTTGAATTTTGGCTTTGCTGCCGACGAACAGGTTCACATAGATGCCCATTTTATTCTGCGCATAAATGTAGCCGGGCATCGCGCCCATCAGTTTCAGGAACATGGGCGGGCAGCACGGACACCCGTTCCACGACCAGCGCGAATTGCCGTTGGCCGATTGAAGTGGATTGACGTAGCTGTAGGAGTTTCCGGCCAGGGAAACGCCGGCCAGTGCGCCGTTGAAAAGTTCACGTTCCAGCGCATCCACATAGCGCGCATCGCCATTGAGCAGATTCAGGTTGCGACTGAAGAACCCGGCGGCAACCGATCCGCAGGTTTCAAGGTAGCCATCGTTGGGCAGTTGATAATTCTCCCCGAACGCCTCGCCTTCGGCGGTCGCGCCGATGCCGCCGGTGACATACATTTTTTCGCCGCACATATTCTCCCACAAACGGGCGGCGGCATCATGATAATCGCCGCGGCCGTTGATGCCGGCCAGTTCGGCGACGCCAGCGCACAACAACGCGGCGCGAACCGCATGGCCTTTCATCTCGGTCTGGTCTAAAACGGGTTTGTCATCCTGGTTGTAGGCGCCATACGACTTCTGGTCTTTTCGCTGATGCCCGCGCGCTTCGACCCAGTATTGCGCCAGCTCAAGATAACGGCGCTCATCCACCGCCACCGGCATGTCGTGCTTCAACTCGGGATGCTGCTGGAAAAACAGGTAAAGGTTTCCGAACGCCTCTTCGGCGATCGCATGATTGGTCACCAGTTCGTATTTCGGCGCCGGTCCGATTTGATCGCAGGTAAAGTTCGCCAGCCTGACCGCGACCTTCAGCAGGCTGGTCTTGCCCGTGGCCTGGTAAAAATGCAGCGCCGCCTCGCACAGCGCACCCACGTTATACATTTCGTGCTGATAGCCGTCGTTGCCGCCGTTCAATCCCCAGCGCTGATCGGGATGTTCCAGTTCGGTCCAGGTGTTCAGATAACCATTCGTATCCCTGGCTTGCGCCGCCGCGATGCGGGCGATGTAACCGTCAAGGCGATTTTCCAGTTCCGAATCCGGATGCGCCGCCAGAAAATCGGCCGACCCGCGGATCATTTCATAAATCAACCCGTCATACCACGGCGGGCCGGCGTGACCGCCTGACCTTCCATCGCGAACACGATCAAAATTATTAATGGCCCCGCCCCGGTCATGGTCGAATTTATCGAAGCAATCCGGGATGGTCACCTCCTGCCACACCTTGCGCTTGGGCGACCAAAAGGAATCGTCAATTGTCACCGATTGAATCGGGACTGGCGTCAGTTGATTCGCCGTTTGGGCGGTCGTCTTGACGACGCCGCCCGGCAGACAGCACAGTGTTGCCACAATGAGTCCAATGAAGAAGTTTTTCATAGCGCGAACATGAATTTTGAAGCAACACCCGCACGCCAGCAAGTTTTCCGTTTAATAAAATGCAAACGCCTCCGCGCGAAGTGCTGGGAACAGGATTGCGCAGGTCACTAATGGCGGCGAATGGAAGGCGGTGCTGACGGCAATGCAAGCTGGGCGGCGACGGAAAATTTCACCGGCCGAATTCCTTTTTTGCCGATTGCAGCCCGCGTTCGTAAGCGGCGATGAGTTTGTCCCACGCGGCGTTGGCGGCGGCGTCAATCTCCTGCCGCGCCGGGTCGGCATCAAACCATTTCACGCTGCGGGCCATGCCGTCGCGGAACCGCGTGGTGGCGACGAAGTCCGGCACGAAGCGCTTGATTTTGGTGTTGTCGAACACGGCGGAGTGCGCCTTGTCGCCGTGCAGGCCGCCGGCAAATTCCGGCAGGCAGGCGGTGATGAAATCCGACGCGATGTGAACCAGCTTCGGTTTCGGCGCGCCCGCCGCCTCCGCCACGGTTTCGTAAATCTGGTTCCACGTCAGCGCCTCGTCCGAGGTGATGTGAAACGCGTGGCCGATGGCGCCGCGATGACCGAGCAGGCCGACCAAACCTTTCGCAAAATCCGTGTTGTGTGTCATCGTCCAAAGCGAGGTGCCGTCGCCGGGCACGATCACCGGCTGACCGCGCCGCAACCGGTCCACGACGGTGAAATTTTTCGGGCTGTTAACCGGCACGGTGATTTGCTTTTCACCGTAAGTCCACGACGGGCGGACGATGGTTGCGGGAAAATTTTCCTCGCGCAACGCGCGCAGCAGCCGTTCCTCACACGCGATCTTGTTCCGCGAATAATCCCAGAACGGATTCACCAGCGGTGTGGACTCGGTGATGGGAAAGCTCGCGAGCGGCTTCTGGTAGGCGCTGGCCGAGCTGATGAAAATGAACTGCGCCGTCCGGCCGCGAAACAGCGCAACGCGCTGCTCCAGTTCCGCAGGGGTGAATGTGATGTAATCCACGACGGCGTCCCAGTGCTCGTCGCCAAGTGCTTTCGCCGTGGCTGCGGCATCCGAGATGTCCGCTTTGATCTGCCGCGCGCCGGGCAGCGCCGGCCGGTTGCCCCGGTTGAGCAGGCTGAGTTCAAATCCGCGCGCCAGCGCCAGTCGGGCGCAGGCCGAGCTGATGGTGCCGGTGCCGCCGATAAAAAGAATTTTCATCGTTTGAAAGTTAAGGATTGTTTGACTTGGAAGGCTAGAACAGAACAATTCGAAATGCCGCTAAAAAATTAAGCCTCGTTGCCGTCGGGTTTCAACCTGGAAAACTCCCTTCGCTTGCATCATGGCTTTGGGCGTGGCTTAATTGATTCTACATTCGATGAGCAAATCCAAATCACAATGGGACTTCGGCGAGCTGTTTCCACCGAAACAGACGCGCAAGGTTTTGTCGGTGTCGGAACTGACCGGGCAGATCCGCGCGCTGCTGGAAAAGCAGATCGGCCAGATCTGGGTGGGCGGCGAGGTGACGAACCTCCGCGCGCAAAATTCCGGCCATATTTATTTCACACTCAAGGACGCATCTTCGCAATTGAGTTGCGTGCTGTTCAGCCGCGAGAAGGTGCCGCACCGCGAACTGCTGGCGGACGGGCAGAAGGTTTTGCTGCAAGGCGACGTGACGGTTTATGAGGCGCGCGGACAATATCAACTCATCGTGCGGGCGGTGGAATTGCAGGGCGTCGGCGCGCTGCAAATCGCGTTCGAGAAGCTCAAGCTGAAGCTTGCGGCCGAGGGTTTGTTCGCGGCCGAACGAAAACGGCCGCTGCCAAAATACCCGCAGCGCATCGGCATGGTGACTTCACCCACAGGCGCGGCTATCCGCGACGTGTTGCATGTCGTGCAACGCCGGAATCCGGGCTTGGAAATCATCCTCGCGTCGTGCCGCGTGCAGGGCGACGGCGCGGCCGAGGAAATTGCGGAAGCAGTTAAATTGTTAAATCGTTACAATGTTGAATTGGAAAAAGCGGCGCGCGGCGACGATTCAACGATTCAACCATTTAACAATTCAGCGAATCTCGATTTGATTTTGGTCACGCGTGGCGGCGGGTCGCTGGAAGATTTATGGGCGTTCAACGAGGAAGCCGTGGCCCGCGCGATTTTTGAATCGGGAATTCCCGTCGTCTCCGCCGTCGGCCACGAGATTGATTTCACCATCGCGGATTTCGTGGCTGATTTCCGGGCGGCCACGCCGAGCGCGGCGGCGGAAATCATCACGGAAGGCGTCTTTGCCTGCCGCGAGTTTGTCGGTGACGCGCCAGAATTGCTGCAACGGGCTGCGCGGCGTGGCTTGGCATCGGCGGTGGAAAGTTTCTCGCAGCTCGGCGACCGGCTGGCGCGGCTGCATCCACGCCGGCGACTGAACGATTCGTTGCAGCGGCTGGATGACTTGCAAACCGGCCTGCTGCGCGGGCTGAAGTCGGCGGCGCGTTCACGCAGTCTGGTTTTTGATAATCTTTCTGGAAGATTTTTCCGCGCGAAACCGTCGCTGGTATTCAAGGCGCGACACGAAACCTTGCGCCAGTTGGAACGCCGGCTGAACGCGCTCGGGCCGGAGCAGGTGCTGGCACGCGGCTATTCCATCACGACGGATACGGCGAGCGGAAAAGTTTTGCGCGATGCCGCGAAGGTGTCCGCCGGCCAGTCATTAACCACCCGGCTGGCAAACGGTGAAATTTTCAGCCGCGTTGATAGGTGATTCGTTTGTCTCCACGCTGGACGCGGATGGGATTTTTCCTTATTTTTCCAACATGTCAAAACCAGCCAAGGCCGGTGACACGGCCAGGGGCAGCGTGCCGTTTGAAGAGGCGCTCAAAAAACTTGAGGGCATCGTGGACGCCATGGAGGCAGACGATCTGCCGTTGGAAACCCTGCTCGCCCGCTATGAGGAAGGCGCGCGGCTGGTGAAAATCTGCCAGGAAAAACTCGCCGAGGCGGAGGTGAAAATCCAGCAGCTCGAAAAAACTGCTGCGGGCGAATTGAAACTGAAGCCGTTTGAAACGAAAGAAGCAGTGTGATTTGTTGAATTGTTAAATCGTTGAATCGTAAAAGGCGCCGGCAATTTCCGATTCAACGATTTAGCAATTTTACGATTTAACGAAAATATGAGCCGATACTTGGACATGGTGGACAGCCCGGAGCACGTCAAAAAGCTCACGGTGCCGCAGTTGCAGGAACTCGCCGGCGAAATCCGCACCGAGCTGATTGAGGGCCTCGCCAAAGGCGGCGGCCACCTCGGTCCAAACCTCGGCGTCGTGGAGCTGTCCATTGCGCTGCACAAGGTGTTCACCACGCCGAAGGACAAATTTGTCTGGGACGTGAGCCATCAGGTTTACGTCCATAAAATTTTGACCGGCCGCAAAAACCGGTTCCGCACCATCCGCCAGACGGACGGTCTGAACGGCTTCGCGCTGCGCACCGAAAGCGAACATGACAGCTTCGGCGCGGGTCACGCCGGCACGGCGCTCTCCGCCGCGCTCGGCATGGCGGCGGCGCGCGACAAGCGCGGCTCGAACGAAAATGTTGTCTGCATTTTCGGCGACGCGGCGCTGACCAACGGCATTTCCTTCGAGGCGATGAACAACGTCAGCCACACGACCAAGAAATTCATCGGCATTCTTAACGACAACGAATGGAGCATCGCCAAAAACGTCGGCGCGATTTCCGGCTACCTCAACAAGCTCATCACCAACCCGCGCTACAACCAGCTCGCGAAGGATTTTGAAAACTTCGTCCGCCGCCTGCCCAAGGGCGAACTCGCGCTCAAGCTCGCGCACCGCGCCGAAGGCGGTTTCAAGGGCGCGCTGACCGGCGTCGGTTTGAAGCCGACCAGCAGCCTCGTGGAATCCGACGGCCGCGGCGGCCAGGGCTCGCCGGTGTTGTTCGAGGAAATGGGCATGCGCTATCTCGGCCCGAT
>Ga0316230_1000202_pt1 | contig 89254 bp, 83 predicted proteins | sample TBH18025metaG_FD_206004 | JGI IMG/M metagenome (GOLD analysis project Ga0316230, IMG submission 206004) | Freshwater microbial communities from Trout Bog Lake, Wisconsin, USA - TBH18025 | ecosystem: Environmental > Aquatic > Freshwater > Lake > Hypolimnion/Profundal zone | place: USA: Wisconsin... | reverse complement strand
ATTGACTTGAGCGAAAAAGTAGCCGTAATTCCTTTGAAAGTTTTAAACTTTTCACTTACTGCATCCAATACCTTTTTTGCGTTGGGATCGTTATCTCCGGCAAATGAAAATTCCGTTATACTCAGAGCAGCAAGCAAAAGAATGTAGATCTTTTTCATATCAAAATTGTTAGCGCAAATATATGCTTTCAGTTATTCTAAGGATAAGGATTCGATAAAAGTTTAATGATTCAATAAAAATTAACCCATCGTTTGCAGAAATTCATCCAACTCCATTTCTGTTTTAAAACGGACTTCTCTTGCCTTGCTGCCAAGATTAGGCCCAACAATACCCGCAGCCTCCAATTGATCCATCAAACGGCCGGCACGATTGTATCCCAGCTTCATCCTTCTTTGAATCAATGAAGTACTTCCTATTTGATTTTGAACGATCAATCTGGCTGCATCTTCAAATAATGCATCTCGGTCATTTGCATCAAATTCTTTTCCTTCCATTTCTTTTTCATCCACATATTCAGGCAATAAAAATGCATGAGGATAGCCACGTTGAGCTGCAATGAATTCACAAACCCTGTCCACTTCAGGCGTATCCACAAAAGCACATTGCAAACGAACAATTTCTCCGTTATAACTGATCAGCATATCTCCTTTACCGATCAATTGTTCTGCACCACCTGCATCAAGAATGGTTCTGCTGTCAATTTTAGAAGATACTTTAAATGCAACCCTTGCAGGGAAATTTGCTTTGATGGTTCCTGTAATAATATTTACTGAAGGACGTTGTGTTGCAATAATTAAGTGTATTCCAACAGCACGAGCCAATTGTGCCAAACGTGCAATGGGCATTTCTACTTCCTTACCTGCAGTCATAATTAAATCAGCAAATTCATCCACCACTAAAACAATGAATGGTAAATATTGATGACCTTTTTCAGGATTTAATTTTCTTGATGTAAACTTCTCATTGTATTCTTTAATATTACGACAACCTGCCTCTTTCAAAAGATCATAACGGTTATCCATTTCAATACACAATGCATTCAATGTGTAAATGACTTTCTTGGTATCTGTGATGATGGATTCTTCTTCACCAGGTAATTTTGCTAAGAAATGTTTTTCGATCACACGATACAAACTCAACTCCACTTTCTTGGGATCGACCAAAACAAATTTTAATTGCGATGGATGTTTTTTATACAACAATGAAATCAACACCGCATTGATACCAACTGATTTTCCTTGTCCTGTTGCACCAGCCATTAATAAATGCGGCATCGAAGCCAGATCAACAATGAAATTTTCATTATCTATTTTTTTTCCGATGGCAATAGGTAATGAGAAATGATTATTTTGAAATTTATCACTCGCCAATAATGTTTTCATTCCCACTACTGTCTTACGAATATTAGGAACTTCAATACCAATAGTACCTTTTCCCGGAATAGGTGCAATGATACGAATGCCAAGCGCAGCAAGGCTCAGCGCTATATCGTCTTCCAGATTTTTTATGCGACTGATACGAACACCCGGTGCAGGAACTATCTCATACAAAGTAACTGTTGGACCAATGGTTGCAGCTATTCTCTGAATAGCAATATCATAATTCTTTAAAGTAGCAATGATCTGATTTTTGTGTGTTTCCAACTCTGATGGATCAAGAACGATTTTTTCATTGCCGTAATTTTCTAACAAATCAAGTGTTGGATATTTATAATCACGCAGATCTAAAGTTGCATCATATCTATCAGTTGTAACTTTATTAACTGCAGATGGTTTTACTTCTTCTTCCACTACTTTCTTTATTTCCAATTCCATATCAACAGAATCATCGATCATTAATTTTCCCTGATTCTTCTTTTCAACAGGCTTTGGTTCTTCAACTATCATCTCAATCCTGTCATCAGCCATCTGTTTTTCTTCTTTCTCACTTACATCAAACTCATTCATCGGATCAACCGGAGATTCAATAACAGCGGGCATTACCAATGTTCCGCCATTACCCTCATTCTTTAACTTATTTTGATTCAGTGCTTCTTCTCTTTCATTGATCGTTATCGGGGTTTCTTGCTCATTCAAATCCCATTCACCGCGAACAGGAAGTTCATCTTCTCCTTTTTCAAAAACTTCGGGTTCTTCAATGATCGTTTTAGGTTTTCTTTCGGGCCATTTGAAGGTTGGATTAAATCGCCATATCACATAACTCAAAATACTCAACACTAATAATGCTCCCGTTCCAAAATTACCGATCCATTTTATCGACCAACTGTTCAATAATTCTCCCACACCGCCACCCCAACTGAATTCAGTCCCCTTCGTTGCAAATGCAGCTGTCATACTGATCACAAGCAAACCAATAATCACATAACGAAGATTACGCACTAATGAGAACACTTTTTTCTCCACCAATAAATTAACGCCGAGTACAAAAAAGAAACTGCAGAATAAATAAGAAGCAATACCAAAACCTTTATAAATAAAATTATGTGCAATATATGCACCGAGTACACCGAGCAGATTATTCACTTTTACATCATCGGTTGCAAATATCTTGATGCCGAACTGATGCACTTTATCCTGATCTTCCTGCCAGGTAAACAAATAAGAAGTAAATGCAACAAAGAGAAAGATGGAAAATAGCAAGCTTACCGCACCTGCAATCTTGGTGGTACGTTCATCTTTTACAACTTCGGTAACCGTAACCTCCACCTCTTTATCAGCCGTTAATTGTTCCGGATCGGGCGGCGGCGGCGTTTTCTTTCGTAAGCTGTTCGCCATAGAAACAAATATAAGCTAACTGAAGAATGAGTTTTGTATTTAACCACGCATGTGGATTTCTTCTCAGCTTTTCTTGCGTCGCACTCTTGTACGGTGGATAACTATGGCGACAGGGCAATAAATTATTTTTTCAAGTAATTTATATTTAGCTTTATTATTATTATAATAAAACCATCTTTTATGAATCTTTTTGAGAAAAAAGAACCCGTAACTGTAGAAGTGAAAGGACATATACTTATTTGTCCGATTTGTTCCAATAACTTGTTCTGGACGAGAAAAGCACAATTAAATACTGCTGTTGCAACATTCTTTAAACTCGATTGGACAGATCGTTCTGCAACATGTTTTGTTTGTTCTGATTGCACTCACATTTTTTGGTTTCTTGGGTGATCTTAACTTTTCGGGACTTGTTAAATAGAACTCTAATTGCACAAGTGTGCGACGCAACCAAAGTCCCACAAAGCTTTGCAGCCAGTTCAATAAAATTTTACTTCTTCACTCCCAACAACAAACAGATCCATCCTGCAATGAAAAAAGCACCGCCAATGGGTGTAACAGGACCAACCCAATTCAATCCTTCCAGATTCATAGCTGTTTTGTAAGTAAGAAGGTATAAGGAGCCACTGAAAAATAATATGCCGAGTATAAATAAAAATCCGGCCCATTCAATGAGCTTGTTCTTAAAGTCTTTGTATAAAACGGCATTTAATGCTAACGCAAATACATGGTAGAACTGATAACGGACAGCCGTTTCAAAAATATTTAGTGAATGTTCATCAATGATCTTCTTTAACCCATGCGCGCCGAATGCGCCGAGTGCCACACTCAGTGCGCCGATAAAAGCTGCGGTTCGTAAATATCCTTTATGCATATAAAAGTTTAAGCGGTTTAAAATGTTTAAGAAGTTTAAAAAGTCGTTTCACATTTCACTATTCACATTTCAGCTCACTCAACTGATCAACTTTAAAATATTCTTCAAATTAATATCCTTTCCCTGCAAATGAATAGCTGATTGCGAATAAAACTGTTTTCTTTCTTCCAATTTTTTGGAAAGAAAATCTTTCAATTCATCATCACTTAAGTCTTTAATTAATGGGCGATGGTCTTTTTCAGGTTTCAATCTTTCAGCCAACACATCAATATTTTCATCGATCCAAATGGTTACACCATTCTTATTCATCCATTGCATATTCTCATGAAAGCAAGGCGTACCGCCACCTGTAGCCAATACAAATAATTTCTTTTCGCCGAACCAACGCAAAACTTTGGCTTCTGCTTTCCTGAAATATTCTTCACCCTCATCAGCAAAAATTTCGGCAATGGTTTTCTCTTCGCTCGATTCAATCAAGAAATCAAGATCATACCCGCCGCATTTTAATTTTTTAGCCAGCTCTTTGCACCAATAACTCTTACCACTTCCCATCATTCCTATTAAAAACAATTTCATATTCTTTTGTTTAAACACCTAGAAGATATTTTAACACATAGGAACATAGTTAAAGTAGTTCACATAGTCTCATATTGTTATTCTATGTGTTCTCAAAAGGCTATGTTCCTATGTAGTAAAAAATTAATCCGGCAAATTTGCGTACAGTTCATTTACAAAAGTTTTTTGTCCCTCTTTAAATATATTCGTGCTGCAAAAATTTATAATAACCCCTTTAGGTATCCCTAAAAGTTTCATATAGCTCAATACCTGTGCTTCAAATAAACCGCTCAATTTCTCTACTGCCTTTAACTCAACCACAACCAAATTCTCCACTAATACATCTAGCCGCAGATCTGCATCTATCACAAGCCCCTTGAATTGAATCGGAACAATTACCTGATTTTTAACATTAAATCCGCGCAATACCATTTCTTTTACAAAGCATTTTTCATACACACTTTCCAATAAGCCCGGACCCAACTCTTTATGAACCTCAATAGCTGCACCAATTATTTCATAAGTAATAGAATCAATATATTTTTTGGTTATTCTCATAAAATGAATTCAACATAAATATAATATTTATTTCATTTTTTGAAAATATATGTGCTCTTTTTTAAACTATGTTCCTATGTGTTAAAACAACTACTTAAATGCATTCAACCCGGTAACATCCATCCCTGTTATCAATAAATGAATATCATGAGTTCCTTCATAAGTGATCACACTTTCCAGATTCATCATGTGACGCATGATACTGTATTCGCCTGTAATGCCCATGCCACCTAACATCTGGCGTGCATCACGCGCAATGTTTGTAGCGATCTCACAACTGTTCCTTTTGGCCATGCTTACCTGCTGCGGTGTTGCTCTTCCTTCATTCATCAACACACCCAAACGCCAGACCAATAATTGCGCTTTGGTAATTTCAGTGATCATTTCTGCTAATTTCTTTTGCTGCAATTGAAATCCGGCGATCGGTCTGTCAAACTGAATTCTTTCTTTCGCATAACGCAATGCAGTATCATAACAATCCATTGCAGCGCCGAGTGCGCCCCAAGCAATGCCGTAACGTGCTTTGGTTAAACAACCGAGCGGACCTTTCAATCCTTTTACATTCGGTAAAATATTTTCTTTCGGAATTTTTACATTATCAAAAACCAATTCACCGGTTGCACTGGCACGCAAACTCCATTTACCATGTGTAGTTGGAGTCGTAAATCCTTCCATGCCTCTTTCAACGATCAATCCCGTAATAATTCCTGCTTCATTCTTTGCCCAAACAACAGCCACTTGAGCAAACGGCGCATTACTGATCCACATCTTGGCACCATTTAAAATAACATGATCACCTGCATCTTTAATATTCGTCAACATGCTTGAAGGATCGCTGCCGTGATTCGGTTCCGTTAATCCAAAACATCCCAGCCATTCACCGCTTGCTAATTTGGGTAAATATTTTTTTCGTTGTGCTTCGTTACCATACGCATAAATGGGATACATCACCAAACTGCCCTGCACGCTTGCTGTTGAGCGAACACCGCTATCGCCGCGTTCCAATTCCTGCATCATCAAACCATAACTGATATAATCCAATCCGCCGCCGCCATATTCTTCAGGAACAGTGGGACCAAAACATCCCAACTCACCCAATTGTTTTACAATCTGTACCGGAAATTCTGCACGCTGCGCATAATCTTCAATGATGGGTGAGATTTCTTTCTTCACATAATTCCTTACGGCATCCCTGATCATCTTATGTTCATCCGTCAATAATTCATCTAATAAATAATAATCCGGTGATTGAAATAAATCTGTTTTTACAGCCATTTTACTTGTGATTTGATATTTTTGATTTTGTTTCCATCATCAATTCTTTATTCAGCATCGTTGCGTCGCACTCTTGTACTTTCTGAACAACATTGAGCAGAACAAATTTACTTGGATGCTTTCATCCGTCATGCATTTGTTGTATTTTTATTTCAACCATCTCAAAAACCAAAGCAATTGCAAACTGCCCAACCCGCTTCTTTAGCTAAAACAGTTTTCACCAACCTTACTTTTTATGTACTGATCGCCATCTGTATCGGCGTTTGGCTGGGATATTATTATCCCGCAACAGCTATAAAAATGGAGATCGTTGGTAAAACTTTTGTTGATATTATCAAGCTGTTCATCAATCCCATTATTTTCTTAACCATCGTTCTCGGCATCAGCAGTATCGGTAACCTAAAAAAAGTAGGAAGGATCGGCATCAAATCATTGCTCTATTTTGAAGTGGTTACCACACTAGCATTAGGTATTGGGATTCTAGTTGCATTAATCATTCAACCCGGTAAAATTGATAAAACAGGTTTAACACTTCAGGATGCATCTAAATTCACGAAGCAGGCCAGCAGTGGTTTTGATTGGATCAAATTCTTTCAGTCCAATCTTACTTTACAGATTTTGGTTGCTTCCATCATCATCGGTATCATATTGAATTATTCAAAACACAGGTTAACTGTTATTCATTTTCTCGGCAAACTATCACACTATGTTTTTACTGCTTTGAAATATGTGATGTATTTGGCACCACTCGGCGCTTTTGGCGGCATGGCTTTTACCATCGGGAAATTCGGATTGAAAACTTTAGTGCCGTTAGCCAAACTGATGGGTTGCGTTTATTTGACGATGTTCCTTTTTGTTTTTATTGTTCTGGGCAGTATCATGAAATATTACAAATTGAGCATTTGGAAATATCTCGTTGAAATAAAAGAAGAATTATTAATCGTATTGGGAACCTCATCATCTGAAGCCGCATTGCCATCCATCATGCGAAAATTGGAAAAGATGGGATGTACCAAATCTGTTGTGGGCTTAGTGATACCCACCGGTTATTCGTTCAACCTAGACGGCACTTCTATTTATTTATCGATGTCCGTTATTTTTTTAGCGCAATTGTATAATGTGCAATTAAGCACCGGTGAATTGCTCATGATATTATTGATATTGATGCTCACATCCAAAGGTGCAGCGGGAGTGACCGGCAGCGGATTCATTGTATTGGCATCAACATTGGCGGCGGTTCATAAAATACCGTTGGAAGGATTGGCTTTTTTATTAGGAGTCGATAAATTCATGAGCGAAGCAAGGGCCATCACCAATATCATTGGTAATGGGGTTGCAACAATTGTTATTGCAAAAAGCGAGAAAGAATTTATAGAACCCTCTTAACCGAAGATCTGATTCAGTAACCCTGCCAAATGCACACCGCCTTTCAATAATTGATCATTTGCAATTTGAATATGATCATAGATATAACGGTAGCTCAATTTCTGATCGGGCTGAGTTATTTCACCGTATAATTTTTGAGCGATGGTATAGCTGTCGTACATCCAATGAGAAACAGGCTGTGCCTGCAGTTCTGCTCTTTGTGCTGCTGTTGTGTGATTGATCGCTTTTGTATATTCAGTGTAACTGAGTTTTTGGTCATCAATGATTGCACCGTCCCAAACGCTGTGCAGATTCGATTTCTGATTGAACCATAACACATAAATTTTATTACCGCCCTGGTCTTCTTCCCTGCTTACATGCATGGGTTGATGCACATCGCCTACAATATGGATCAGCAAACGCAGGTACATGATCTTTTTTTCTTTCGCTAATTTTTTATCTTTCAACTGCGCAGTCAAGAAATTAATTTTTGTGTATGCATCTGTCAAAGTATCAACAGCCAGATATGCTTTCATATCAGCTTCAGATAAGCCGTCTTTGAAATTGATATAATGCCAACTGCTGAGATAATTATAAGATGGTTCTGATTTTATAAAATCTGCCCAGTTACTTGCCATTGCCATTGATTCATCACCCAGGATATCTTTAATGGCCAATCTTGCTTTTGGCGAAAGATAACTGTCTGCGATCTCACCAACAATGCGGTGACCTAACATGCCCCATGCCATAGATGCATAAGGAATATAAATAAATGCACTGCATAAAATAAGTTGTTTGATTTTTTTGATCATGGTAACGGGGGTTTTATAAATATGTTGCAAAGTAATTAAAGGGTTTGGATACCGGAAAGCAAATATTAAATAAGGATAACATTACGCATAATTGATCATTTGCCTTTTTACATTTCCGTCGTCAAAGAATTCGAATAATGCATAAGCGGGTGCAAATCCTTTGAACGGGCCATTCCACCAATCACCGCTTACCGCGCCATTGCAATAATATTGGATACCGAAATATTCGACCGAATCCTGTAAATGAATATGTCCGCTCAAACAGCAAACAATATTTGTATGATTTTTAAAGAGATCGATCAACCTTCTGGAATCCACGTGCAGCAAGGCTCTTGATATTCTCCAATCTCCATTGGTCTCATTCTTATCAGCAAACATGGCTGAACAAAATGAAACGATGGGTATGTGCGACACGATGCAAATGTGTTTTGAAACATCGGTTGTTTTTAATTCATTCTCTAACCAGGTATATTGTTCTTCATCGATCCTGGCAATATAACCACCGTTATTTTCATGCGCACTGTCCAACACAATGAATTTCCAGTTTTTATGATCGAAGCTGTAAAAGCGATTACTCATTTTATGTTCTTGTAATACCCAATTCTTATCATACAAAGGATCGGCCTTTACGGCAGCGTCGGTCATCTGCCATCCCCAGGCATCATGGTTACCGATGCAGTGATGAACCGTTAATTTATTTTCTTCACTCATCACTTTATGCCAAACATCCCATTGCTTCTGCACTTTTTCTTTTGATGCATTCAATGCATCCATGATGGAATCACCGCCATTGATGATAAAATCTACTGTAGGTTCTGATTGGTTCACATGACGAAACGCTTTACGCATGCCTTCTTCTGCAATTGCAGTTGGCTTTACATGTGTGTCTGATAAAAAGCCCACATGAAAGGAGGATGATTTCTTTTTTGTAAATTCGAAAGGGCTGATACTGAGTGCAGCGGTTACCAAGGATGAATTTTGTAAGAATTTCCTTCTGTCCATACATGCTTATTTTAAATATTCACGCATCTCTACCTGATATTGTAAAGCGATCTCTTTTGCTTCGGCTGTAAAATTCTCATGTTCACTTGCATAAATAATGGCACGACTCACATTCACCAATAACCCACAATCTTTATTCATGCCGTATTTGGAAACTTCTTCCAAACTTCCACCCTGAAACCCAACACCGGGAACTAATAAAAAATGGTCCGGGATGATATTCCTTACATTCAACAATTCAGTTGCCTGTGTAGCACCTACCACAAACATTAAATTATCGGGTGTTCCCCATGATGCAACAGTGCTCAACACTTTTTCATACAAATAATCTTCACCTATTTTTTTCAATTCAAAATCATTGGCACCTTTATTGGAAGTTAATCCCAATACGATCGCAAACTTATCTTCATATTCCAGAAAAGGTCGCACACTGTCCTCTCCCATATATGGGGCAACAGTTACTGCATCAAAAGGCAATGTTTCAAAAAATGTTTTCGCGTATTGAGCAGATGTGTTGCCGATATCACCACGTTTGGCATCTGCGATTTTAAAATGGGTGGAAGGAATATAATGCAAAGTCTTTTCCATCGCTTCCCAACCTTTTAACCCTTCTGCTTCATAAAATGCCGTATTTATTTTATAGCTCACGCAATGATCTTTTGTTGCATCAATGATGGCTTTATTGAATTCAAAGATCGCATCGGGGTGCGATTGCAGATGTTTAGGGATCTTTGAAATATCTGTATCCAAACCAACACATAGAAAACTTCCTTTTTCTTTGATATGCCGAATGAGCTGCGGTCTGTTCATAATGCGAAACTAATTGGTTTATCTTATTCAAAAAAAATTGCCGGCGAAATTCAACCGGCAATTGTATTAATTTATTTGACTTTAAAAATGCTGAATCTTTATTATCCGCATTCTGTCAATGTCTCGAAAACCTCAACATGACAGAAAGCTGTCAGCCTGAGGTTCTCCAAGGCAGTATCTGTATTCATGCACTAATTATACTCATATACCAGATAACCCCATGGCTTCAGATCAAATTCAGATCCACGTTTCAGGTCTTCTGATTTACCGCTGAATAATTCTGTTGCATTGCCTATGATCAACGGAATATGCGACTGTACTTTTACAGCTGTATTGGAAAAGTTCAAGATCACCAATACTTTTTTATTATTCATCTGACGGAAATATGCATATACTTTATCATCTGCATTGGTGTTGGCACGAACAAAATCTGCATTGGAAGATAATGCTTCATTTGATTTTCTTACTGCCAACAATTTTTTATAAAAATCAGCTCTTGCATATTTACCAAATGTGATAGTATCCTTATCAAAGAATTTAATAGCTCTTAAGAAAGGTTCTTCCTGTCCGCTGTAGATCAATGGCACAGCATGTTTCATGGTTTGAGTCAACACAGCAAATGGTGCATGGCTTTCACCGGGCATTGTTTCATAATCCGCTTTGTTCCATGTGTTCTCATCATGGTTACTGGTGAATAACATTCGCAGTGTATTCTTTGGAAAACTTGTATCAATTCTGCTTAGTGAACTATCCAATGCAGAAGCTGAACGTGTGCCTTTTGCAATTCTTTTCAGCATTGCAAATTCATTCCATCCATACGTTGCATCAAAACCATCTGCATTTAAAGAAGGTTTATCTCCCTCTGCCAACATGAAAATATTTTTTTCTTTTCTTAATTCGCTGATACATCTTTTCCAGAAATCATCGGGCACATCACTTGCCACATCACAACGAAAGCCGTCGAGATCAGATTCTTTGATCCAGAATTTTAATTGAGCGATCATCGTATCTCTTAATTCCGGATTGGCATAATTCAATTTTCTCGTATCAGCCCAATCAGCAGCCATTTTTGCTTTCCCTGTGGCACTGTCGATCACATAAAAAGCAGGATGTTTTTCCAACCAATAATGATCTGCACCGGTATGATTAGGCACCCAGTCAATAATTACTTTAAATCCTTTTTCGTGTGCTTCTTTCACCAATGCTTTCCAATCATCCATTGTTCCGAATTCAGGGTTAACAGCAGTATAAGAACTTACGGCATAATAACTTCCCAAACTTCCTTTACGATCCACTTTACTGATCGGATTGATCGGCATGAACCACAATGTTTGCACACCCATCTCTTTTAATCGGTCCAAATGTTTTTCAAATGCCTTGAAAGTGCCTTCAGGTGTATATTGGCGAACATTCACTTCATAAATATTTCCCTGCATGATCCAGGCCGGATGACCATCTATCGTAGCAGTATCTTGTGTAACAAGTTCTACAGGTTTGCTTTTACAAGAGCTGATGAGAATAACGAATACCAAAAATGGCAGTAAGTTTTTTATAGAACGCATAACAATCGGTTTAGAATGCAAAACTACTGATCGAATGTGTAAAACAAACACATTATTTTATCTTATTAAACTACCAATCGTATTAAATTATGTATGACACCCTGAGCCTGCCTGTCGACAGAGAGGGTATTCAAAGGCTGAAGTAGAATAGCGTTTACTGAATTCATGGTTCGAGTGCCTCACCATGACAAACAACTTAAATTAACAATATGTCACGCTTAGCCTGCTTGTCGACAGAGAGGCTATTCGAAGGGTGAAGTAGAATACCGTTTAATGAATTCATCGTTTGAGTGCTTAACCATGACATTGCAATTGGGAAGAGTTCACTTCTAAAAGTCAATCAACAGCGTTAAAACTTTATCAACCTTAAAGAATACTATTGCATTATTCATGTAATTGATGAAATTCGTGTAACTATTTTTTAAATTATGCGCTGGCTTTTTTTTATTTTTTTATTAATTGCATCCGATATTCAATCGCAATGCAAAACGTATCGGCTTACTTCCAACCGCGATACCATCAATTGTACAGACTACAGTAATAACAAACAGGGCAAATGGATCATCCGTGTGGAAGAATTGCGTGGTGAACCCGGTTATGAAGAAGAAGGCGTTTTTAAAAATAATTTACGCGAAGGCAAATGGCGCAAATACAGTTTGATGGGCGATCTTTTATCCGTTGAAAATTACAGATGGAACAATAAAGACGGTGTGCAGCAATATTTTTATCAGAATGAATTGGAGCATGAAGAAAGCTGGCGTGCCGTTGATCCGTTTAAAAAATATGATACGCTCGATGTGCCCGATCTGGACAATCCCACTAAAACACACCAAAAGATAATCAAGCTTGAAGCCTACAGCCAGAAACATGGTGTGTGGAAATATTACAGACCCGGCAGCATGTCTTTAGTAACCACTCAAACTTATTTGTTCGACTCTTTGTACAAACCTTTACCTGATATTGATAAACCTGTTACTTCAACTGCTGCTGCAAAAGATACAACCAATCAAAAACCAGTTGTAGCCAAGCCAAAAGCAGTGGAAGATTTCGATAAGAAGAATGCAAAAAAGAAATCCATTAAAATAATTGATGGAAGTACGCATAATTGATTTTTGTTTGCAGACTTTATAGTTTCATGGCATAAAACAGACCACATCCATTTCTCTTCTCCTACAGGAGAAGATGCCTGAAAGGCAGATGAGGATTGTGTCACTCACTTGTGGTTAAAGTTTTTATGGTGGCAAAAAGTTTGAAATTTAATTTGAATACGATTTTTTAGTTGTTAATTTTAAATACACCGGAATTGTAATTTATCTACCATAAAAGTATTGTATGCACTTACGCCGAAACTTTTTTTTGATCATTCTTCTTTTTTTCAATTTTTATTTTCTCTCCATCCAACTTTCTTACTCACAAAAAGTTGTACCCTATCAGGATGATTTTTTTGTGATCAAGCATTTTACATTCTCGGATGGTTCGTCTTTGGATTCAATCAGGCTTCATTATTATTATGTAGGTAAGCCGCATCTAAATAAACAAGGCCATGTTGACAATGCTGTTTTGATCATGCATGGAACCGGTGGCAGCGGTGAAAGTTTGCTGACGGAAAATTTTGCAGGACAATTATTCAAAGCCGGTCAAATATTAGATGCCAATCAATATTTTATTATTTTACCTGATGCCATAGGGCATGGAAAATCAAGTAAGCCCAGTGATGGAATGAGAATGCAGTTTCCCGCTTACACCTATGATGATATGGTGGATGCTGATTATTTGTTGCTGACCCAAAAATTAAATGTGCCACATGCCAGGTTAATTATGGGAACATCCATGGGAGCCATGCATACCTGGGTTTTTGGATATCGCTATCCTGATTTTATGGATGCATTAATGCCTTTGGCCAGTCTGCCTATTGAAATAGCCGGCAGAAACAGGATACTTCGTAAAATGATCATAGATGCCATTGAAGAAGATCCTGCATGGAATAAGGGCAATTATATTCAACAACCCGTATTGGGTTTACAACATGCTTTGGATATTTTAATGATCATGTCGAGTGCCCCTTTGCAATGGCAAAAAGAAGCACCTACAAAAAAGTCAGCAGAACAATATTTGGAAAAATACTTGAGTAATGCCATGAAGGGGAAAGATGTAAATGATATGATCTATCAATTCGATGCTTCCCGAGCATATAATCCTGCACCTTATCTTTCAACAATAAAAGCACCTTTATTAGCGATCAATTCAGCAGATGATCAGATCAATCCTCCTGAATTAAAAGTATTGGATACTGCAATTCTAAAAGTACGAAAAGGTAAATATATTTTATTACCGATCACTTCAGAAACGAGAGGACATGGTACACATTCATTACCTAAAATATGGGGTAATTATTTAAAGGATTTTATGAAAGAAACGGAAAAGTAAACCAGTTCCATAAAAAAGAGCTAGCCATTTTGCAATGACTGACTCTTTTTATTTTACATAGAAATTAATTACTCAATTTCAGCATCGGGTTGGCTGCGCTGTCCGGATTTCTTCTGTTGAAATTCCCTGCTTTGAAGAATTGGAATTTAGATGACGCATTTTCCTATTAAAATTTCTACAGTTCAAGACACTTAGATTCTTCTTATGCGCTCCGTATATCTTACTCCCCGGATACTCCTTACATACTCCTTATATACTCCCTATTTAAAGCGCACTAAAGCAAGTCAAATGGCGTCCCTTCAGACATGGCCATAAATTACTTGTTCATAAATATTTGCTTGATTCATTTTAAAATCAAGCACCAATAATAAACATTTCAAAAGACCTTCACAGGTAAGCAAATAAAAAGAGTCAGGCATCTGTTAGATGGCTGACTCTTTTTATTTATAGAAATCAATTACTCAATTTCTGCATCGGGTTGGCTGCGCTGCCCGGATTTCTTCTGTTGAAATTTCCTGCTTTGAACAATTGGAATTTGGATGGCTCATCCACTTTAGGCCAACTGTTATTGCTTGTATTGATATCTGCCGTTTCTTTTAAAGGATCTAACAAAATGCTTGTTGCTTTCTTATGTGTCAAGAAAACCTTGGTCACTTTATTTTCGTTCTTTCTCCATATCTGTGCAGGTATCCTTTCAATTTCAGATGTACCGTCTTCAAAAGTGAATTGTACAATGATCGGCATGACCAAACCGCCTTTATTGCTGAATGTTATTTCGTACAAATGCACGTCTTTATATTTTGCTTTTTCTTCTGCAGATAAAGGTTCGGGTGTACCGCCGCCAAATGCAGGTGCAGTAACTTTTATAGTACTGTCGTAAGGAATAATTCCACGGTCATATTTCCAGTAAAAATCATGCAGCGAAGTATCGGCATCTGTCAAGAAAACAATTTTCTTATCTTCTCTGTTTCTTATTTTAGAAATATCATCAAATGTTGGAATAGCAGGTTTGTCTAAACCGCGAGGACCGTTACCAAAACCATTACCGCCTCTGCCGCCAGTTGGTGCTGAAGCTGTTGCTTCAGGATCGAATACAGCATGTTTAACGGTATCAATGGCAATATCAACTGGATCTATTCCGTAGAACCATCCTCTCCAAAACCAATCGAGGTCTTCAGCACTGGCATCTTCCATCGTTCTGAACAGATCAGCAGGTGTTGGATGCTTGAATGCCCAACGACGTGCATATTCTCTGAATGCATAATCAAATAATTCTCTTCCCATGATCGTTTCACGTAAAATATTTAATCCTGTTGCCGGTTTGGTGTATGCATTAGGGCCAAAGTTTACGATGTTCTCGCTGTTGGTCATGATGGGTTCCAATTGGTCTTTCGGTAATTTCATGTAATCAACGATCGTCCATGCTGCACCTTTACGAGAAGGGAATTTATTATCGTATAATTCTTCCGTTAAGTATTCAACAAAACTGTTCAATCCTTCATCCATCCATGTCCATTGTCTTTCATCGCTGTTCACGATCATCGGGAAAAAGTTATGTCCCACTTCATGAATGATCACACCCAGCATTCCGTTCTTTGTTCCTTCGCTGTAAGTACCGTCTTTCTCTGTTCTTCCGAAATTGAAACAGATCATCGGATATTCCATACCATTGCTTGCTTCGATACTTTGTGCAACAGGATAAGGGAATGGAATAGAGAATTTAGAATATGATTTAATGGTATGTTCAACAGTCTTTGAAGAGAACTTGCGGTACAAACCATACGCTTCTTTTCCGTATGCGCTCATGCACATCACTTTCTTGCCTTCCACTTTTGTTGCCAATGCATCCCAGATGAATTTGCGTGAAGAACCCCATGCAAAATCTCTTACATTCTCCGCTTTGAATATCCATGTTTTTCTGGATTGATTTTTTGCAACTTCAGCTTTCTTTGCTTCATCCAATGTTACGATCTCAACAGGTTCTGATGATGTTTGTGCTTTCTGCCAACGGGCAAATTGTGCAGCAGATAAAACCTGTTGATAATTTTGTCCTTCCCCTGTTGCCATCACCACGTGATCTGCAGGAACGGTCATCTTCACATTAAAGTTTCCGAATGTCAAAGCAAATTCACCACGACCGGTGAACTGATGATTTTGCCATCCCTGAAAATCACTGTACACGCATAAACGCGGATACCATTGTGTCATCGTGAATAAATAATTCCCGTCTTCAGGAAAATATTCATAACCGCCACGGCCACCCATCACCAATCGGTCGGAGATTTTATAATTCCAGTCAATGTTCAATACAAATTTTTGTCCCGGTTTTAATGCTGTTGGTAATTCAACACGCATCATTGTTTTGTTGATGGTGTATACCAATTTTTTTCCTGTTGCATCCGTTAGTTTAGTAATCTTATCACCATAACCGTTATCAACTTTTTGTTCATCCATTCTGTCGATCATCGTTGTAGAAACACGCCCCAAAGTACTTGCATCCTGATAGTTTGCATTATTAACAGTGCTGTGTTCATTCTCATCCAACTGAAACCAGAGATAAGTCAATACATCGGGTGAGTTGTTGGAATAAGTGATGGTCTCACTTCCGGTTAATTTTAAATTCTTTTCATCCAATTCCGCTTTAATATCATAATCCGCACGTTGCTGCCAGTACTTCGGACCGGGAGCACCGCTTGCGGTGCGATATTCATTGGGTGTAGGAAGAATGATGCCCAACTGTTCAAATTTGTTACCATGATTTGAGGTTGGATTGTTCCTGATATCCTGTGCTTTTACTGCCACAGCAGAAACAATAAATAACAAAATAAGTAGTCTTCTCATCAGTGTTTTATTTTGGTTAAAGTAGTTTGTTTGATTAATGGTTTACTCATTTATTAGTAGGTGCTTTCTTGCAATTCACGACTAACGATTCACGATTTCTCACCTACCATGGTATTCTCTCTGCTGCCATTTCAATTGCCAATGCAAAAATTCCGCTGCTTACAAATAAAAGATATTCTCTTCTGTTTACCTTAAAAATATTTGTTGTAATGGCAGTGATGATCAAAATACAAAATACGAAACAAATTTGTCCTGCTTCAATTCCCAGGTTTGCCGATAATAATTTTACCACTACTCCATCCCCGTTTCCTATCAAACTTTTCAGGTCATTGCTGAAACCCAAACCGTGGATCAATCCGAATATCAAAGCAAAGAAATAGATCAAAGGGAATTTTGCTTTGAATGTAAATTTCTTCACGAAGAAATTACTCACTGCTGTTACGGCAATGGTTATGGGAATCAAAAATTCTATCCATGCTTTCGATAAATGCAGCACATTGAAAACAACCAATGTTAATGTTGTTGTATGACCGATGGTAAAAGCTGTGATCAAAACCAACAATTTTTTCCAATCAGAAAACTGATATCTTAAACTCAGCGCCACAATAAAAAGTATATGGTCTAATGCGGTCCAGTTTACAATATGTGCAAATCCTATCTCAAAATAAATCTTAATGGCGTCCATATGTTGCGGTTCAAATTAATTACAGACATTTGAGCCATCAAAAAATCATGGCTCAATGGTAAATAGTTTATTTCAATGGTTGACGATGGCTTTATTTACGGCTGTTCATCCCTTATATATTTCCATTATCGACATTAACCATAACGCTAAAGATAAAGCCCTCGAAGTTAGTGTGCGCATTTTTACTGATGATTTTGAAAATACTTTAAAAAAATATACTACTGCCAAAGTAGACCTCACCCATCCTGCTGATAAATCCGCTGCCGATAAATTGATCAACAATTATATTGTAAACAGACTGCAAATAAAAGCCGACGGCAAAGCAACCGCACTGCATTACGTAGGTTTTGAACAGAATCAGGAAAGTATCTGGGTGTATTTTGAAGTGCCCGACGTTGTTGCGGTAAATAAAATAGAAGTAACCACAAACATCTTATACGATTATCAGGAAAAAGAGATCAATATCATTCATGCAAAAGTGAATGGGAATGAAAAGAGTTTTCGATTGGATAACCCGAAGAATTATGCTGCGTTTGAATGGTAGGTATAAGATGACGGTTGACAGATGATTGTTGACAGAATAAGATCACTAGATCACTATTAATTCATCACTCTAACCAATACATAAGGGGTTAATTCCTTTTCTCTTGTTGCCGGATTGAGGAAAGGCAGGGTTAATCCCGTTACACCAAAAGTATTGACCTGCTTGATCAATTTTATGTTATTGAATCTTTGCTGCATCACAGGCAGACTGTCTTTTCTTGCGATCACGAGATCACCTGATTGAATTTGAGCAGATGATCTTCTTGGATAGATATGTTGTGAATAAAAGGAAAAGGAATGTCCTACATTCTCACTCAGCATCACAATTCTATTCTTATCAATATTATTCTGATTCACATAATCCGCAAATGCAGAGCCTTTCTGAAAAGACAGCAGTGTTGGATATAATGCAGTATTTAAAAATACATTAATGCCGATGATCGTAAAAAACCCTGTTGCCAATACATGCGGTAATTTTATTTTTTCAGAATAAAACAGAATAAACAGTACGATCAAACATAATGCTGCAATTCCTCCAACATATTTAGGGATACTTGCAAACGGATAGACCAATAAAATGATCACTGCGATCCATAACAACGTAAAAATAAAACCATGAAATCCCGTTAATATTTTTTTCAAGGTTTTTAATTCATGCGTAAATAACAAGCGGTATAAAAATTTAGCGGTGATGATCGCCGCTAACGGAAACACGATGAAAATATAATGCGGTAATTGCGCCTGACTTCTTCCGATGATACAATACGTGATGATGAACCCGCCAGTACTGATCCACTCCTGTTTGTTTGATAACTTAAACCTGTCCTGAATTACACCAATGATATCCAATACCAATCCGATCAAAAAGAAAATGATCCACGGCAAAAAACTCCAAAGCATATTTTGCAGCAGAAAAGTAAAATCATTCATTTCTTTAAAATGATTTTCACCTGTATATCTACCGAAACTTTGTGTCCAGTAATAAAAACGTAATCCTGATTTGATGGGATCACCATTAATTAATTTCCCAGGATGAAGATCGAATTGCTGATACAATCCAATGCTCATCGGTATCAATGCTATGGCAATAATGATGATACCTAAAATATATTCCCAACGAAAAAATTGTCTCCATTCTCTCCGTAACACAAAATGCGGAACCAATGCAAATACAGGAACCATTAATGCAATCGGTCCTTTCGTCATCATACCTCCGGCAATACCGAGAAATGCCAATAAAAAATTAATTGCTTTTTTATGTTGATACCATGCTGCCAATTGCCAGATACTGAATATCACCCAGCCCATCAGCATGGTATCTGTCCTTACATCATGTGTGATTAAAAACAGGGCCTGACAAGTAGCCAATACCAATGCGCTTAATATAGCAATATCTCTTTTGTAAAATAATAATGCCAACCGATAAGTGGAGTAAACAGAGAGCCACGCAAAAAAGAAAGATGGCAACCGATATGCCCAATCATGTACGCCAAATATCTTCATGCTTAATCCTGACAGCCAGAACAGCATCGGCGGTTTATCGAGATAATCATTGCCCAGATCGAAGAATTGCAGATAAGATTTGCGTTCCAGCATTTCGCGACTGATGGAAGCATATTGTGCTGCGTCAATATCCATCAAACGAATACAGAACATACCGAGCAAATAGGTGATGGCACAAGCCGTAAAAATAAAAATGGCTGTATTTTTCTTGATCATTTGTCCTTACTGATTGATGTTATTGACAAGTTTCCTTTAAAATTGTATTCATAATACCTTAAAATACCATTATAAAATTATAGTTTTTATGAGTTAAAACTTGAATTGATTACTTTGGCGCTTCTTTCAGCGAAATACCTGCTGTTATTTAATCCCGTTCCCATTGTAAAACCGACTATTAATATTTAATACATGATTATTACCCACACCGGTAATCATGAAAAACTGTTGAATGAAAGAAGTTGTAAATATGATCAAGTCACTCATTTGTTTATTCGTAATGGTCCTATTTTGTTATACTGTTAACGCACAGAATAACAGCCCATGGCGTAAAATAAATGAAGAGATACTCGTTGTAAAGAATGTTTATTTCGCACCTGGCTGTCATCAATACAGTTTGAACGGCGGTCAGGGTTTCTCCGTCTATATAAAAAATCAAAATACACATTCTGTTTTCATAAAAGGAAAAATGATTGCCAGAACTTATTGCGGAACAGATATAGTAAGCCCCTTCACTGTTACATTAAACGCAAAGGGGGTTTCCAATGGCGGAAGTTATGATGACCCTGATAATAACGGACAGGCAAGTCTGGTTAGTCCCGCAGAATGTAAAGGAGTAGGTTATACTGTAAAAATTAATAAAGGCCGCAATACAAAAGCCAGATATATCACTTATAGAAACAGGATAAAAACTGTAAAAGTTACCAATGTGGAAGTGATAGATATCGATACAGTGACTGCAAAGAAGAAAATAGAAATTCCCAAACCACCGGTTGTTGTTAAAAAGGAAGAATATGATTCCCTGATCAATCAAAAATTATTTTGGTATCAGCATGTTGACTCATTAACGAGCGAAGTAAGAACACTGAGAAACGAAAACAACAGCCTGAGTGATTCTTTGACTTATTACAAATTCATATACAACCAACAGAAATCTTATATACAGATCATGCAGCAACCTCCGGCAGCAACAACCAAGAAAAACAAAAAGAAGAAAAGCAAATCAGAAACAACGAATTAGTTGCAGTAAAAGTGATTGGATTCACAGTTGAAATAAGACCTAAAAAAGTATCAGAATAAAGAGAGCCTGATATTGTTATCAAATCGTTTTATAACTCAATTCACCAATATATTTTTTATAGATCCTGCCCATCATAAAACCGAAGAATGTTCCCAACAAAGCACCGCTTAGAACATCCAACGGATAATGCACACCCACATAGACTTGACCGTAACTGATGGTTGCGGCCCAGAAAATAAATAACCACTTCCATTGTTTCAACACATCTTTCAATGTGATGAAAACAAAAACTGCAAACCCGAAATGGTTGCATGCATGTGATGAAGTAAAACTGTAGCCACCTGAACAATGATCCAATAATAAACGCACATGAAACTGCAGAAATTCATCAGCACAAGGTCTTGGACGCTGAATAAAATTTTTGATGAGATGACTGCTTGTTTGATCAGTGAGTACTACATTGATCACTGCAAACAATATCCATAACCATGCTTTGTTTTTGAAGTTGAGTGTAAGGAATAAGATCATAAACAAATACAATGGAATCCAAGTGTTGCTGTCACGCCACCAGGGCATGATATTATCTAACCAACCATTGGTCCACTGAGAATTGATCTGCAGAAAAAGCCAGGTATCTGCCTGATCGATCCAGAGAAATATCTTTTCTAAAATATCCAGTAAGATAATATTCGACTGCATTTTAGAATAAAGATAAAGTTTGCTGACTGTTAAATTTTCAATTTTTTAAACGCCATTCTTTTTTTTCAGATAGAATAATGTAATTTCATCATATCAATCATGTCAAAAACATTGTTATGAAAAAACTGCTACTCCCATTCGCATTTTTTTCTGTTATTATAGTTTCTGCTCAACCCAATTTTATATTCAAACAACCTTCTGTTTCAGCCATTCCAAATAAAGTTAGTATCGATCCAATGCCGAATGCCATTCCTATGAAACCTTTTGAGGGTATAAATCTTGGAAATAACGGACAAGGATTTGATCTCTATAAAACGGAGCCGGATAATATGATCGTTGCAAAACCCGACAGCAGTTTTTATGATAATATACCTAATGCAATGAACTCTTTGAATGGTTCTTCTTTGTCACCTGTTATATCACAAAAATTATTGGAACAATTAAAGAATCATGCTCTGCCTGAAAATGATAATACGAAGAAGCCTTTCAAATTAATAAAACCGGACGGAAATAAATTGTTGTGGAATCAACCCCAACAAAAAATTAATCCTACCGAACCTTTTTTGCCAAGATGATCATTCGCGGAGATTTTTGTACATCGTATCTTCCTAACTGATAATCGCCAAATACTTCCTGCACCTGCATGTTTTGATAAGCAAGCATCTCAGTAAAATCGCCCAGAGAAAATTTGGCAACACGTTCTGTATATAGATGTTTCAATGCATTACTCGAAGCATCGGTTATCTGTATCTGTTTAAAAAAATGTTCTTCATCATGCCATTTACTGATATGAAAGCGAATACCGTCTATCTCTTTGTTGATTGCTTTTTCCTCATTATTTTCCGCATAATGAACATTCAGGTAATCCATTACAAAAACGCCATTCGATTTTAAACTTTGTGCAATGGTTCGGATGCTGTTATCATGCTCTCTTCTTGTTTTAAAATATCCGAAACTGGTAAAGAAGTTAAAAGCGTAATCAAAATAATTGATCCAGAAAGGTAAACGCATATCATGTTGGTAAAAATGCAGTGACTCATTTTCAGACTCTTTTGCTTCGTCAACCGATGTAAAGGAAATATCAATACCTGTTACATCAAAACCCATTTCTGCCAAAGCCTTGCTGTGTCTGCCTTTACCACAGGCAACATCGAGCATGTTTGCGCCCGGTTGCGGATGTAAATAGTCTATTAATGTAGTGATGAAAGAGAATGCTTCATCATCATCTCTGTTATGATACAATAAATGATAATAAGGTGAACTGAACCAATCTTTAAACCAGGTTTCGTTGGGCATGTTTTTTCTTGTGCTGCAAATGTAAGTCAGATAAAATAACAGAAACAATGAGATTTATTTTCAGCATTCTGTTACATACAGATAATACAACAACTTTTATCTTTTCAACTTGTTTTGGTATGTTTGCAAACCCTCCGAACAAAAAAAAAGAATTATGGCATTGATCAAAAGTATTTCGGGTATCAGAGGAACAATTGGTGGTAAACCGGGGGATACATTGAGCCCTTTAGACATTGTTCGTTTTACAGCCGCTTACGGGACATGGCTTTCAAAACAATCCTCCAACAAAAAAATCATTCTTGGCAGAGACGGAAGGATCAGCGGAGAAATGGTGCAACGTTTAGTGATCAGCACCTTAAATGCATTAGGATTAAATGTGATCGATCTCGGATTGAGCACTACTCCTACCGTTGAAATGGCAGTTATTTTTGAAGAAGCTGCCGGCGGAATCATTTTAACTGCCAGTCATAATCCTAAAGAATGGAATGCATTAAAATTATTGAACCATAAAGGCGAATTCATCAGCGGTGATGATGGTGCTACTATTTTGGAAATTGCTGCTGCTGATAATTATGATTTCGCTCCTGTTGATAAATTAGGTTCTTATACAACCAATGAAACACTCTTGCAGCAACATATTGATGCAGTGGTGAATTATCCCTTAGTGGATATTGCAGTTATCAAAAAACGCAAATTCAAAATCGTCGTTGATGCCATAAACAGTACAGGTGCTATTGCAGTTCCATTATTATTAAAAGCATTGGGTGTAAAAGATTTTACTGTACTAAATGAAGAAGTGAACGGAAAGTTTGCGCATAACCCTGAACCATTACCCGAACATCTTACAGAATTATCTGCAGAAGTAAATAAGCAAAATGCTGATCTGGGTATTGCAGTTGATCCTGATGTGGATCGCTTATGTTTTGTTTGTGAGGACGGCAGTTTATTTGGTGAAGAATATACATTGGTTGCAGTTGCAGATTATGTGTTGCAGCACCGCAAAGGAAATACGGTGAGCAATATGTCCTCTACACGGGCATTGAGAGATGTTACTGAAAAACATGGTGGCGAATATTTTCCGAGTGCGGTGGGCGAAGTGAATGTTGTAAATAAAATGAAGGCCGTACATGCAGTCATCGGCGGAGAAGGCAATGGCGGCATTATTATTCCCGATCTTCATTATGGCCGCGATGCATTGATCGGTATCGCATTATTCTTAACACATGTAGCCAAAGAAAAAAAATCAGCCAAACAATTGCGTAATACTTATCCCGACTATTTTATCAGCAAGAATAAAATTGAATTAAAAGCTGGGGTTGATGTAAAAAAAATATTCGCAGCTATCAAGGACAAATACAAAAAGAATCCTATCAATACTGAAGATGGTTTAAAGATAGAGTTTGATAAAGATTGGGTTCATTTGCGTACCAGCAATACAGAGCCCATCATCCGCATTTATGCTGAAAGTAATTTTGAAACCACTTCCAATAATATCGCAAAGCGAATGATGGAAGACATTACAGAATTGTCATAAAATATACATAAATAAAATAATTTCATAAATAAAATCCTCCCTCGGCAGGATTTTATACTTTTGCACCCGCAACAGAATATAAAATAATAGTGAGAAGAATTTATTTAGATAACGCAGCGACAACAGCATTGGATCCGCTTGTACTGGAAGCAATGATGCCTTATTTGACAAGCCATTTCGGTAACCCTTCTTCCATTTACAGTTATGGCAGAGAAAGCAGGATGGCGATTGAGAATGCAAGAAAATCTGTTGCTAATATCTTAGGTGCACATCCTGCAGAGATATTTTTTACAAGCGGGGGAACAGAAAGCAGCAATACTGCCATTCTCGCAGCGGTGAGGGATCTGGGATGCAAACATATTATCACCTCTCAAATAGAACATCATGCAACATTGCATACTGTTGAATATTTGCAAGACTGCGGCGAAGTATCATTAAGTTATGTGAAACTCTTAAGCGATGGTCATATAGATTTGGATGATCTTGAAAAACGATTATCCGAAAGCAAAGAGAAATGTCTGGTCACTTTGTTACACGCTAATAATGAGATAGGCAATATCTTAGATATTCATGCCGTTGGTGATTTATGTAAAAAATATAATGCCATTTTTCATAGTGATACCGTTCAGACTGTCGGTCATTTCCCGTTTGATCTGAGAAATACACCGATTCATTTTATAACAGGAGCAGGACATAAATTTCACGGACCAAAAGGCATTGGCATTCTGTATGTAAATGAAAATGTAAAGATCAAGCCTTTCATTCATGGTGGTGCACAGGAACGTAACCTACGTGCAGGAACAGAAAATGTTTACGGGATTGTTGGTTTTGCAAAAGCATTGGAAATTGCTACAATTAATTTTGAGAAGGACAGTGCATATATCCGTAGTATCAAATTATATATGCTGGAACAATTGAAACAACATTTTAAACAAATCAGTTTTAACGGCGATCCTTTAGGAAAGAGCTTATATACCGTATTAAGTGTAAACTTCCCGAAGTCAGAAAAAAGTGAAATGCTCTTATTTAATTTAGACATCAACAATATTTGTGCATCCGGTGGAAGTGCCTGTACAAGCGGTGCAGATACAGGAAGTCATGTGATTCGCAGTATTAACAATAATGCTGATCAGGTGACCGTTCGTTTTTCTTTCTGTAAGCATAATACCAAAGAAGAAATTGATATTGTGATTGAGAAACTGAAGGAAATTATTTAACCATCATTCCTTCAACCAAATAATATTTATTCTTCTAATTTATAGCAAATAAAAAATCCCGCTCTATGAGCGGGATTTTTTATTTGCTATAATCTTATTTGATTATTGTTTTACTTTAAACTCAACTCTTTTATTCAAATCTCTTCCTTTTTGCGTTTTGTTATCAGCAACCGGGTTGGCAACACCATAACCTGTTGCAGTTAATCTGTCTGCACTGATTCCTTTCTTCACCAAATAAGCTTTAACTGCATCAGCTCTTTTTTGAGATAATTTAAGGTTCATTGGAACAGTACCTGTATTAGAAGTATACCCATCAATCAGAATATTCAAATGAGAATGTTCTGCAAGAATTTTAGCACCTCTGTCTAATTCATCAGTTGCTTTTTTAGTCAATACAGCACTGCTTCTCGCAAAGAGAATATTTTCTGCGTGGAAGTTATAGTCTTTTAATTCAGGGCAACCGTGATTAGAAGCCGGACCTTTATCGAAAGGACATTTATCTTCTTCATCATTTACACCATCACCATCTGTATCTGGAACCGGACATCCATGATAACGAGCAACACCCGGAACTGTTTTACAAGAATCTTCTTCATCATTGATACCATCACCATCTGTATCCGGTATCGGACAACCATTATATCTTGCCAAACCTTTTACTGTAGGGCATTTATCATTTTCATCATTAATACCATCACCATCTGTATCAGGAACTGGGCAACCATCATATTTAGCTACACCCGGAACTGTTGGGCATTTGTCTTTGCTGTCAGGTATACCATCACCATCTGTATCTTTTTCAACTACAGGTGGCGGAGGCGGAGGCGGAGGCAAAGGAGCCAATTTAGGTTGTTTCTTTTCTGTAAGTGGAGAAGCAAAGCCTAATGAATATTGGAAATTATAATTAGTATTATCTGAAACACGAAGATTATATAACCATTGCAGGTTAAGGAAAGCACCCTGACCTAATGCAAATTGAAAACCTGCACCCACAGGAGCATAAGCTCCAAAATAAGTGCCTGCTAACATGGAAGCACCCACGCCAACTGTAACATAAGGATCAACAACATAATTGTCGGGTAATAACTTAAGATTTACTGCAGCACTTGTTTCTAATAAAAACTGATCATTCGTTGCTTTAGTACCATCATAAAATGTGTATTTCAAAAATGAACTGTTCAAATTAGCAGAAAAATCAACATACTCGCTCAATCCTTGTAAATACTGGATTCCGAAGCCTGGACTCATTGTATTGATACTGGGATATTGTCCTCTGAGAAATAATCCTAAAGAATTATGACCGATTAAATCGGGTGTAATAAAATCTTTAAGAAAAAAATTGATACCCAATGTTGGTCTTTTCTTCCAACTAGGGGCCATGGATTCCTGACTAAAAGATGTAACCGCTAATCCCGCAGCTATTAAAAACAAGAGAACTTTCTTCATAAGTTAGTTTTTTGAGTTGGGCAAAAATACAGGGTGATTTTGATTTTATGAAAATTAAGATTTCTTTAATAATTTGGTAATCCACATTTTTCAGTCATTATGTGCATTTAATAGCTCTTCAACCTTTACTCGGGTCAGTCCCCGACCTATAAATCCAAGTTCTTTTGCTGCAGTTCTGCTCAAATCCACTACCCTGCCTTTATGTTCCATTTTAATGTGCATCCGGTCATTAATTCTAACTTTTATCACTTTGTTATTCCGCAAATTCGTCACTTTTACCCATGTATTCAGGTTAAATTGGTTACTTGCAGCTGTCATTTTACTGTTCCTGTAAATTTCGCCGGTGGATGTCTTTGTTCCATCTAAATTAGAACTGTAAAAACTGGCAATACCAATGATTGTTTTTGGTTTCGGTAATACAATGGTATCATTTTGAGTATTTGCAGCAAAACAAATGCAAAAAGCTATGACAAGACAGATAATCCGCTTCATACCAAAATAATTTGTAATTTGATCCTGTAACCGCCTGCAATTATCATGAAAAATAAACAAACCGCCCGGATAACCATAATATTTGCCCTTTTTGTTTTTGCACATAGCTGTGCCCCAAAACCAAATACCCTGCCAAAAAATGAATACGGGTTATCCGAAATAAGCAATATAAAAACTTATCAATCTGTAATTGTACTGGATTCCAACCAGATAATGGTAAACATTACTGAGCATATTAAAGACATAGTTCTTGATCTACGTTATGCGTCTGTTAACAATTTTATGCATCGTGAAATGTATCCGGCAAATACATCTTTCACCTTTTTAAGATTGCCCGCAGAAAAAGCACTACAACAGGTACAGCAAACCCTCCAAAAAAAAGGATTAGGATTAAAAATATTTGATGCGTACAGACCTTTTGACGTGACCAAAAAATTCTGGGATTTGGTACATGATGAAAGATATGTTGCCAACCCTGCAAAAGGAAGCGGACATAACAGAGGCATCGCAGTTGATCTGACAATCATTGATTCCAAAACAAAACAGGAATTAGATATGGGAACAGGGTTTGATGATTTTACGGATTCTGCACATCCCAGTTTTACTTCCTTCCCCGAAAAAGTTATTGCCAACAGGAAATTATTGAAAGAAACAATGCAACAATACGGATTCAAATTATTCGAAACAGAATGGTGGCATTACAGTTGGCCGGATCCTGAAAAATTTGAAATCATGAATCTCAGTTTTCAAGATCTAAAAAAGATAGCCCAATAAATCTCATGTTCATTTTTTAAACTTCTCGGTCTTTTCATCAGCAGTCATATCACCGTTACTGCGGATCTGTATCTGCAAATGGCTGATCCATTCATTACAACCTCTCGAATACAAATATTCATTCACATCATTGATCACTTTCATCACTTCATCATATTTGCCCTCCATCACAGTTGCAAAAGCGCCTACTTCATATTTAATTCCTGATTGTTCAATAATGGCAATGGCTTCATCCACCCACTCGTAAGGATGTTTGTCCTGTACTACCGGAACAATTTGTATCGAAGCATTAATAATGAATGAATGCATAATTTTTATTTTGTCAGATTTAGTTTTTTATGGCATTAAACAGGACACATCCATTTCTCTTCTCCTTCTGGAGAAGATGCCTGAAAGGCAGATGAGGCTTGCGTCGCACACTTGTACTGTAAACATTATCTCATCAATTTATCTCAACAACATCAATCACCGCATCTAAATTTATCGTACCAAACACATGCGGGAATTCTTCATTCACTGATGGTGCTAATTCATATTTCAATTCATTTATAAGCTTTGTTGTATCAATAACTAATTTCACCAGATCAGTTTTTCCTTTATAATATCTTTCCAAAACACCTTGCACTTGTTGCGCCTGACTGCAATGAATAAACCCTTCCAATTTCAAAGACGGGGCTTCAAAAAATCCATTCTGCTTTGCAAGCTCCCATTCATTTTTTGAAGTAACATGATAAATTAAACTCACAATTCTTAATTATTAATTTCTAATTATTAATTATTCTCGGAATTTTTTGTTCCAATAACATCAAATCGGCTAAAACTATTGCTGTTACAGCTTCTAACACAACCGGAACACGTAACGCAATGCAGAGATCATGTCTTCCCTTTACGGAAAAGCTTTCGACCTTATTTGTTTCCCAATTAAATGTTTCCTGTTCTTTGGGTGTGGATGATGTAGGCTTGATGGCTATCCTGAACACCAAATCATTACCATTGGTTATTCCGCCAACAACACCACCGGCATGATTGGTCTTTGTTTTTCCTGTTGCATCAACGATAGCATCGTTGTGTTCAACTCCGAACATTTTTGCGGCAAGAAAACCGGTGCCAAATTCAATTCCCCGAACAGCAGGAATTGCAAACACTGCATGACTCATTAAACTTTCAACACTATCAAAAAATGGCTCACCCAATCCAATGGGCAAAACTGAAACTTTACATTCTACAATTCCGCCAACAGAATCTTTTGCATCTATTGCTTTTTGTAAACCTGCTTCAATATCTTTTTCTCCGCCAATTTCAGTGATCGTTGCAATAACTTTTATTTCATTCAATAATTTTTTCGCGATCACGCCAGCTGCAACAATAGCTACAGTCAATCTTCCGCTGAAATGCCCGCCACCTCTATAATCTTCATTACCTGCAAATTTTTTATGTGCCACAAAATCTGCATGACCCGGACGTGGCACGTCTCTTTGTTTGGTATAATCGCCACTACGTGTATTATTATTTTCAAATAAAATGGTCAATGGTGCACCGGTGGTCTTTCCGTTGAACAATCCACTTTTGAAAATTGGAAGATCTGATTCTTGTCTGGGTGTTGTTCCTTTTTGTGTGCCGCCTTTTCTTCTTTCAATATCAGTTAAAAAATCATCTACATTTAATGGCAATCCCGCAGGTATACCGTCGATACTGATCCCTACGCTTTCGCCATGCGACTCGCCGAAAATGTGTACACGAAATATGCGTCCGAATGAATTCATTTTTTTATTTACGATTTACAATATACGAATTAGGATTGAGTAACTGATGCTCCTAACTTTTTCAAATGATCATAAAAATCAGGATATGATTTGTTTATTGCTTCGGCTTCCTCAATAATTATTTCGCCATCGGCTTTTAATGCAGCAACTGCACATGCCATTGCAATGCGATGATCGTGACGCGAATGAACTTTTGCAGCTTTAACATGACTTCCTTTGATCATCATCAAATCATCTTGTAATTCGATCTGCACACCCATTTTAACAAATTCTTGCTGCAAGGTCAATGCACGGTTACTTTCTTTATGCACTAATCTGCTTACCCCTTCAATCACTGTTGTTCCATTACAATAAGATGCCAATGCAACTAAAGGCGGAAACAGATCGGGACAATCCGTTGCATTAAAATGAAACGCTTTTAAATTGTTGGAAGATGAAATTTCAATTTCATTATCTCGAATAGAAATCACAGCACCGCAATCCTGCAATGCTTCTACTATTTTTTTATCTGCCTGTGTTGATTGAATATCTAATCCTTTTACAATAATATTTCCTGCGATCGTTCCTGCAACTAATAAAAAAGATGCACCGCTCCAATCGCCTTCAACTGTATAGTTTATTGGTTGATTGGTTTGTTGGTTGATTGGTTTGTTGAATGTGAATGATTCATAATTATTATTTGCAGGAACATGCAAATCAAAATCTTTCATCACTTTTAAAGTCAAGTCCACATAAGGTTTGCTTTTGAGATCATTTACTTTGATGGAAACATTATTTGCATCAGCAGCAGCATAAGCCATTAACAATCCTGTTAAGAATTGTGAACTTAATGAACCATCTATCTCAATATTCTTTGGCTGTAATGGTCCATTAATTTGTAACGGAAGTTTTCCTTGATTGGAATTGATTACAACATTTAACTGCGGCAGTATCTCATCAAAAAAATCCATCGGCCGTTTTAATAAACTTCCTTCACCATTGATGGTTATTTTGTTTTTGCTCAATGCAACAATGGGCGTAAACATCCGAATACTTAATCCGCTTTCTCCGCAATTGATTGTTGATGTTACATTATGAATGTTAGATGTTGAATGAATGAAAGCTTTACTACTATCAATAATTAACTCATTCGTATTGATAGTTATCTCGCAACCCATTTCCCTGATGATACTTAATGCAGCTTTATCATCATTAGATGTTCCGGGATTATGTATAACAGAAATTCCTTTTCTCACCAAAGCCGCAGCACAGGCTCGTTGCATGGAACTCTTAGATGCGGGTGCATGAATCGTTCCTGATAATATGGATGGTTGTATGGTTACAATCATACCCTGCTCACCTATGGGATTTATAAATTTGAAATAAGATTTTCTAAATCATCCAAAGGAATGGGCAACACAATTCCTTTCCCGATCTTCTCTAATAAAATATAATTCATTTCTTTTCTGGCTCGTTTCTTATCCATCTTCAACACATCAAAAACTTTTTGCTTGTTAAATGCGGCATAAGTTGGCAAACCGTATTGCTCTAAAACTTTTACAACCAATTCGGTTTGTTTGAACCCTAACACTTTTTTTGAAATTTCTGAAGCATAGGTCATTCCGATAGAAATGGCCTGACCATGCGATAATTCATATTGATTTTCCAATGCATGCCCGAGTGTATGACCAAAGTTCAGCAACTTTCTGTCAGCCTTTTCAAACTCATCTCGCTGAACAACATTCAATTTAATTTTCGCATTGCGTTGAATGAGCAAACACAATTCTTTTTTCTTGCTGTGATAATATTTCAGATCACGCTTTTCCAATTCTTTAAACATTGCTGCATCTTTAATGCAGGCATGTTTAATGATCTCTGCAAATCCGTTCTGCCACTCGCTTTCCGGCAGCGTGTTCAGAAAAATAAGATCGTGCAAAATAAAAGAAGGCTGACGTGTAACACCCACAATGTTTTTATACACTCCAACATCAATTCCATTTTTACCGCCGATACTTGCATCAACCAATGCTAATAAAGTTGTTGGAACAAATCCAAATTGAATGCCACGCATATAAATGGATGCTACATAACCGGTGATATCTGTAATAACACCACCACCAACACCGACCAAAATTGTTTTCCTGTCAGCTTCAAAAGCAATGAGTTGTTGAATGACCGAATCAACCGTTGCTTGTGTTTTAAATTCTTCGCCGGCTTTTAAAACAATGGTATTATAACCTTTGAATCTTTTTTGATGATGTTTAAAAACATTCTCATCGGTTATGAATACAGCATGTTTAACGTCTATTATTTCTTTTAGATGACTGATGCCATTTGCAAAGTAAATAGTGGTTGATGCTGTTGAGAATTTAAAAGTTTGCTGCTCCATTTTAAATTAGCTGTTCATGATCTTATTCTGATGATTGATACTTTCCATGTGTACCGCATCAAAATATTTGGTGATGAATTCTTTGCTTAATCCCAACTTATCTCCTTTAGCGAAAGCCCTTTCTAATATTGAGTTCCATCTATTGGTTTGTAAAATAGTAATACTGTTTTCTTTTTTGTACTTGCCGATCTTTTCAGAAACCTTCATACGCTGTCCGATGATCTGCATCAATTCATCATCGAGATGATTGATCTGCTGACGCAACTTCTCCAGTGCTGCATGATACTCTTCTGAAGCAACATCTTCCTTTCTCCAATGAATGCTGCCGATCAATTCACCCAATCTTTCAGGAGTGATCTGTTGTTTGGCATCGCTCCATGCATTATCAGGATCGATATGACTTTCAATGATCAATCCATCATAATCCAGATCAATGGCTTCTTGTGCAACTTCCTGCAGCATGTGTCTGTTACCGCATATATGCGAAGGATCATTGATCATCAACATATCAGGATATCTTCTTTTCATTTCAATCGCCAAATGCCACATCGGTGCATTACGATATTCTGTATTACCGTAAGAACTAAAACCACGATGGATCAATCCGATATTTTTAATACCCGCTTTTCCAACACGTTCCAATGCACCGATCCATAACTCCAGATCAGGATTGATTGGATTTTTAATCAATACAGGAACATCAGCTCCTCGCAATGCATCGGCTACATCCTGGACACTGAAAGGGTTTACAGTGGTTCTTGCGCCTATCCATAAAACATCCACACCAAAATGCAAAGCATCTTCCACTTGTTTACCGGTGGCCACTTCCACACAAACAGGCAAGCCTGTTAATGCTTTTGCTTTTTGTAACCAAGGCAATCCTTTTGTACCAACCCCTTCAAAACTTCCCGGACGTGTACGGGGTTTCCAGATACCTGCACGCAGCATATCTACTTTTCCGGTAGCTGCTAAACGTGTTGCAGTTTCTACAACCTGTTCTTCTGTTTCTGCGCTGCAAGGGCCGCTGATAATAAGTGGACGTCTATTCCACACATCTAAGATGTTTTGTTTCTGTTCAAGTGTCTGTTCCATTTTTTATTTGTTGTGAATTATTAGTTATAAGCAAAAAGCGAAAGGCATAAAGCTTATCTGCTATTCGCATCATTCATTCTGATCTTTCTGCCACGGTAATTTTTACCATCGATTGATTTCACCATTTGATTGGCTACTTTTTTATCTACTTCCACCCAGCTATTCATTTCTTTCATATCAATCCTTCCCAACACTTCTTTTCTCAGGTCGCTCAGATCTAATATGTATTGTAAAAAGCTTGCTTTATAAAAACCATCTTTTGTACCGAGGTTTACAAATAATCTTGCATACTCTCCACTACCTGCTGCGTATTGTGGACGGCTATCGCCTCTTCCGCTATCCCTTGCATCCCTCCTTCTGTCTGATGGATGCCCGTCACGAGATGAAATTTCTTTACGTTCCCTGCGCACTTCTCTCACATTCAGATCACCTGCATTCTCATAATATTTTAAGAAGCGGTCAAATTCCATGGCCGCCACTCTTGTCAATACTTCTTCTTTGGTTACATCGGCAAATTTTTCCTGTAACATCGGCAAGTAGGTTTCATAATCACCATGACTGATATCTGTGTTCAGCAATTTATCCATCACTGCATTGAATTGTTTACGGCAAACATCTTTACCACTTGGTATTTCCAATTTATGAAAAGGAGCCTGCACCAACCTTTCAATATGTTTTATTTTATAAACATCCTTGTTATTTACTATGCTCATGCAAATACCGGTGCTTCCTGCGCGACCGGTACGGCCACTGCGATGCGTATACACTTCCATCTCATCAGGTAATTCGTAATTAATAACGTGCGTTATTTCTTTTACATCAATGCCTCTTGCTGCCACATCTGTTGCAACCAATAACTGCAAAGTTTTTTCGCGGAATTCACCCATCACTTTATCGCGTTGCTGTTGGGTAAGATCACCATGCAAAGCATCAATATCATATCCATCACGCGTTAATTTTTCAGCCACATTTTGTGCATCAATCTTTGTACGGGTAAAAATGATCCCATAAATACCCGGATTGAAATCGATCAATCTTTTCAATGCTTCATAACGCTGATGACCGTTCACCACAAAATACTGATGATCGATATCTTTATTGGCGGTATTCATTTTACCGACCGTTAATTCAACCGGACTCTTCATATAACGTTTACTTACTCTGCGAATTTCAGGTGGCATGGTTGCACTGAATAACCAAGTAGATTCACGTTCGGGTGTATTTTCCAGGATGAATTCTATATCATCTTTAAAACCCATGTTCAGCATTTCATCCGCTTCATCCAACACCACATATTTTATCTTTTCCAAATGAATGGCTTTGCGTTCGATCAGATCAATCAAACGGCCCGGTGTTGCCACCACGATCTGAATGCCTTTTTTTAATTCACGGATCTGTAACCCTATGGATGCACCGCCATACACAGCCACTACATTCATTCCCGGCATGAACTTTTTGAACAGTTCTATTTCGGTCACGATCTGCATACACAATTCGCGTGTTGGACAAACCACCAATGCCTGAGGGTGTTTTTGTTTTTCGTCCACTAATTGCAGCAATGGCAAGCCAAAAGCTGCTGTTTTACCCGTTCCGGTTTGCGCCAAACCTATTAAATCTTTTGTACCGTTCAACAGTACAGGGATTGCTTGTTCTTGAATAGCCGTTGGGTTCACATACCCCAAAGCATCTGTAGCTTTTACCAAGTTCTCATTCAATCCTAACTCACTAAATGTTGTCATATATTTTATTAAAAATTTGCGCAAAGGTAATTTATTAAAATCCTTTACAGCTATTTGTTTTGTTTTCCTTGACTGTATTGGGTTTCATTGCATCTCAGATGCATCGAACACTTGCACTTTCAGAACTTTGTCTGAACAAGGATTTAGAGTGATTATTAATCCATTCCTCAAAATCCAACAAATCCACCCAAATCATCGTCAGATATTATTTTAAAATCCGCTTAATCTTATTTGCATTCTCCATCAACTCATTCAAATATTCATAATTCTCTTTTTCCAGACAAGCTTTGAATTTTCTTAATTGCGAAATATGTTCATTTAAAACATCCAATACATTTTCTCTGTTCTGCATGAAAATAGGTGCCCACATGGCCGGACTGCTTTTAGCCAAACGCACGGTACTCTCAAAACCACCACCGGCCAATTCAAAAATGGCATCTTCTTCTTTTTCTTTTTCCAATACCGTATTGGCTAAGGCAAATGAAGTGATATGTGAAATATGGCTCACGTAAGCTGCATGCCGGTCATGACTTTCCGCATCCATATAGATCAAATTCATTCCTAATTCACGATAAATGTTCTCAACTGTTGCAACTGCAGCAGTATCAGTTTTCTCTTTTTCACAGATCACACAAGCTCGACCGATGAAGGCATCTTTTACGGCAGCTTCCGGACCACTGTATTCCGTTCCCCACATAGGATGCGTTGCCACAAATCGTTTGCGCATAGGATGATCTTTTAATGCTTCGCACAACACATATTTTGTAGAACCGGCATCTGCTACTATTTGTTTGTCGGTGATCAAATCCATTATTTGTTTCATCACAGGAATCGTGGCATCAACAGGAATGGCCACATAAATAAAATCGCTTTTCTTAACAGCTTCTTCCAAAGGCAATGCCTCGTCAATGATCCCTAACTCCATTGCTTTTTTTGCGCTGGCTTCTGTTCTGCTCACGCCAATAATATGCTTTGCAAAACCTTTTTCTTTCAATGCAATGGCAAATGAACCACTGATCAAACCCACTCCGACTATCGTTACGTTATTAAACATGAAATTTTTATTTTTTTTTGAAACACATAGAAACATAGTTCAGGAAAAGGTAAAATAGAAACCCTATTTGCCCTTTTTTCATCTATGATCCTATGTGTTTGTTCTTTTTATTCTTTTAATTGCATCTTCAAATCTTTCAATACTTCCGCACAAACTAACACGAACATAACTATCACCCGCACTTCCAAAAATTCCGCCCGGTGTAATGAATACATTGCTGTTATACAGCACTTCATCACTCAATGCATAACCATCTTTGTATGTTGAAGGAATCTTAGCCCAAACAAACATTCCTACCTGATCTTTTGAATACACACATTTCAACAGATCCAATAATTCAAAAACTTTAATTCTTCTTTCGTTATAAATTTTATTGATACTATCATACCAAGATTTATCCAAACTCAAAGCCTTTGCAGCAGCGAGCTGTAAGGGAAGGAACATACCGCTATCCATGTTACTTTTAAAGCGCAATACTTCATCGATCCTTTCTTTGGCGCCGCATAACATACCTACCCTCCAACCTGCCATATTGGAAGATTTGCTTAATGAATTTAATTCCAACACTACATCTTTCGCACCTTCAACAGAAAGCAGACTCATCGGATATTCATTCAAAATAAAACTGTAAGGATTATCATGAATAATTAAAATGTTATGTTTCTTACCAAATGCAACTATTTTTTCAAATAATATTTTATTACCGTTTTGTCCTGTTGGCATTTGCGGATAATTGACGAACAACCCCTTGATCCCCTGAAGGGGAAATGCAGCGATCAGCTTTTCTAATGCATCAAAATCAGGCTCATAGTTATTTTCTTCTTTCAACTCATAATAAACCGGTGTTGCTCCTGAAATTTTTACTGCGCTTGAATAAGTAGGATAACCCGGATTAGGAACCAATACACCAACACCTTCTTCAAAATAAGTCATACAAATATGCATGATGCCTTCTTTGCTTCCGATCAATGGTAAAATTTCCGTATCGATATTGAGATCAACATCATACCATTGTTTATACCAATCACTCATGGCTTTGCGCAGAACAGGAGATCCTTTGTAGGATTGATAAGCATGAACATTGGGCTTTGCAGATTCTTCCTGCAATACTTTAATTACATCGGGATGAGGTGGCAGGTCGGGACTGCCGATACCCAGATTGATAATATTCTTGCCCTGTTTATTCAGTTCATCTATTTCTCTCAACTTTTGAGAAAAATAATATTCGCCAATGCCTTCCAATCTTTTTGAGACCCCCCAGCCCCCTGAAGGGGGAGTTGAAAAAGCATTTGATTTATTTGCAACATTTGAACTCATAATATATCTGATATGGATTATTAAATGATTTTTGATATTTCCCTTTAGGGGGTTAGCGGGTTTCCGTTTTTATACACTCCGTAAATCTTTATTTGCGCCGTCAATGGTTTGATCTCTTCTATCACCGCATTGAATATATCCGTATGCTCAAATTCCATATCGGCATGAAAACTGTATTTGAAATTGGTACCGGCAATAGGAAAACTTTGCAGCTTGCTTAAATTAATTCCACCATCCGCTATCTTGGTTAAAACCTTTGCCAGACTGCCTTTTGAATGATCGGTCTCAAAATTGACGGATGCTTTGTTGGCATCATTTACCTGTACAGCTTCATCTAATCTTTGCAAGATCAAAAAGCGGGTGTAATTATTTTTTTGTGTATGAATATTCGGAACAATGATATTCAATTGAAACAATTCTGCAGCCAACTTACTGGCAATCCCTGCAATATGTTTGCTTTTATGCTGATGGATATGTTTGGCACTTAAAGCTGTATCATCTGTTTCCACCAACTTCCACTCATACTTATCTAAGTATTCCATGCATTGTTGTATGGCCATGTGATGCGAATGCACTTCTTTAATGTCTTCCAACTTTACGCCGGGATTCACCAACAAATGTTGTTTGATGGGCAGATATACTTCGCCCACAATTCTCAAACTGCTTTTCTGCAATAAAGTATAATTCGGTAAAATACTTCCTGCAATAGAATTTTCGATGGCCATCACCCCGCCATTGCTTTCTTTTTTATTGGAAGCGATTTTAATTACTTCTTTAAAAGTTGCACAAGGGATTACGGTTACGTCTTTCCCGAAAAATTGCTCTGCAGCAACCTGATGGAAACTGCCTTCATAACCCTGAATAGATACTTTTGTTGTTGCCATAAAATAAAAAATCCCGGCTTTTTGCCGGGACTGTATGTTGATTTAGTTAATCTCTTATGCTTTTGCAAATACAACCCGGCTACTATTTTTAAAGTAGAAATAAAAATAAAAGTAAAAGAATGTATTTGCGATGTTCTGTTTCATTACTTTTCAAAAGTAAGGATTGATTGAATGCAGACCAATTTATTTTTATTATTTTTCTAAAACTTACGCTTTTTAGTTTTAGAAAACATCAATAAACCTGTATTTTCTTTATACTTGTTTAACGGAATGAAGATATTACAGAACCGGTTACATTCTGTAAACGTGTGTTGGTTGATCGGTTTATAAAAAAATAGGTGGTTTTATGAGACTTTTTAAATCTGCTTCTCTTCCAGCGAACAAGGCTTTCTACAGGCAGGGCTTTGTTGTTTGTCCAGCTGGATCTGAACCCCAATAAAGAAATAAAAGTAAAAGATAACAACTAAAAGCTCAACAGAATTCCGTCCAGTCAGAACCAAAGAACAGCGATGCAAACAGCCGAAGTTTCAATGTCAAGCCCTGCTTGCACAAAAATCCATATTAGCGGTCGTGGTTTTGTTAGCCCTCCTGTTCTTTTTCAATTAAATGACTGTCTGAATTCCAAGGGCGAAAGCTTGGTCTTTGTCTTAAACAACTTGCTGAATGACTGCGAATGTTCAAAACCAAGTTCGTAGGCAATTTCGCTTATGGATAAATTGGTGGTGGACAATTTCTCCTTTGCTTTTTCAATTAGCTTTTCGTGGATGTGTTGCTGTGTGTTCAGTCCTGTTAATGTTTTAAGCAAACCACGTAAATAGTTTGGAGACACGTTTAACTTTTCTGAAATATACTGAACAGTCGGCAATCCATTTTTTAACAAATCATCTTTGTCAAAATAATCGTTGAGCATTTTTTCTAAACTGTCAAGGATTTTGTGGTTGCTTATTTTACGGGTAATGAACTGACGCTGATAAAACCGTTCTGAATAATTGAGCAACACTTCCAATTGTGAAATAATAATATCTTGACTGAATTTGTCAATGTTGGAATGATACTCCTGCTCAATGTTTTTTACAATACCAGTGATGGTTGTTTCTTCTTTTTCAGAAAGATGCAAAGCTTCGTTTGCCGAATAATCAAAATATTCGTATTTCTTTATCGTTTTTGCCAAAGACGAATTCCAGAGAAAATCGGGGTGGATAAGCAGCATCCACCCCGATGGTTTTAACGTTGAGCCTTCATCCATCTGGATTCCCAAAACCTGATTGGGAGAAATAAAAGACATAACACCTTCATCAAAATCATATTCTTGCTGCCCATATTTCTGCTTGAAATTAATATCCCTTTTAAGCGAAATGCAATAAAACCCATACATTAAACTTATTGGCTCGTTCAGGGATGCCTGTGTAATGGATGCCAAATTGATAACGCTAATCAACGGATGCTCAGGCTTAGGAAGACAAAGGATTTGGTGATACTGGCTTATGGTTTTAATTTTATAAGGTTGTTGATTTGCCATATTACAATGTAATTATTTTTGGTTATAAACTATCGCAAACTCTTTTGCAAAATCTTTCATTTTTACTTTGCCTAAAACTTTTGGTGCGTTGCGGTAATAATCTTCAAATAGCACACCACTATGCTGGGCGGCATTCATTTCAACAATACCTTCTGCTCTTGCCTGGGGTATTTTAAACATTTTTAAACCACTCAACATATCCTTGTCGCTCATCAGCGACCATTTTAAATAAGGCTTGCCAATAGCTTCGCCTATGGTTTTTGCAATTTCATTGCAGGTCAATTCTTCACTAGCCACATAACGGTATTTTCTTTCGGTAAAAGGAGTAGTGAGTTCTTCAGCCGTTGCTGCCGCAATGTCTATTGGTGAAACCCAAGGCATTTTATCTTCACCACCGTAATTTGCCGCAATAACGCCCGTCTTCCCAGTTATCAATTTTGCAAATCCTGCAAAACGCAGCGTTAAAAAAAGCCCCAGAAAGCCCTTTCCTTTGATGGTACTCATAAAGTCATACATATTGCCGTAGAAGCCGACTGGTCGCATATGTTTTATGATAACGTCTGAAGGCAATTCCTTAAAAATACTTTCTGCTAAGTGATGAAATGCAAGCAAACCGTTGCCCTTATCCGTATGAGCACCGATGCTGCTAAGATGAACTACTTTTTTGACTCCCGATTCTCTGATTGCTTTTGTGTAATTACTGATAAGCCTTCGTGTGGCTAACATGATGTCAAGGTTCGGATCGAAATAATCAAAAAGCGGAAGCATACAATAAACAGCATCTGCACCTGTAAATGTAGCGGTCAAAAACGGTAGATCTTCGATTTTACCAATGGCAGCTTTAGCTCCCAACGCCTCAATGTCTTTTTGCTTTGCAGCTTTTGTAGTAATAACCGTTACATGATGACCTTTTTGCACCAACTCTTTTGTTAGTGGTTTGCTGATGTTCCCTAAAGAACCTGTTACAATAATTTTCATTTTATTATTTTTTATTTGTTTATGCAAAGCTCAGCAGCGACAAATAAAGGGATGTATCCAAAACGATTTATGTTGTAGTCAAAACGTGAGAGTCGATTTTTGCTTTGGTGTTAAGGTCACTCGGTGAGTTGTCATACCATTACCGCTAACGTTGACAGCTTGCTGCTGTGCTGGGATTTTATAACGTCCAGCCCGGGATCGAAGCCGAATACAATTGCCGATGATGAAAATAATAATAAATGCTTAATAGAATTTCGCTGCCCAATATTAGTTGATAGTTGTCCAAATGCCGATTGTTATTTCGTTCAGCCGGCATAGCAGCAAACCGAATGTTAGCGATAGTTGTTCTTATTTCTTAATCAGTTTGTATCTCAAATGCGTTGTCAAGTTAGATGGTATTACCTCTGCAATTTGCATATAATATTTATTTTTTTCAAATAAACATTCGGTCTATAACCCTTCAATCGCCATTTTAGCATTCGTGGAAATTAATAGAAGAACAAAGAAGAATTCTCAAACAATAGGTGGCTTTATGAAACTCAAATGATAATAGGAAAAGTTTCTATGTACTATCCTAAGACTTACTTTCTAGGCATATAAATTATTATGCAAGCTCCAGTCAAAGCAATGATTGCTCCCAAAATATCATAATTATCTGGTTTAAATCCATCTACTTTCCATGCCCATAATAGAGCCATCACTATAAATATACCACCGTAAGTAGCATATACTCTTCCAAAATTAGCTGTTTGCCAAGTTGCAACGATTCCGTACAATATTAAAACTGCCGCACCCAATATTCCAAACCATAAAGGTTTATTTTCTTTTAGCCACAACCAAACCAAATAGCCGCCGCCAATTTCACAAAGTCCGGCTAAAACAAATAATGAAAGTGATCTTAATATTCCCATTGCTTAGTAAATTTCATAAATATAATAAAAAAGACTGCTAATTGCAGCCTCGTATTAATGATCCTTTTTACACGCTCACATAATTTTTCAAGCAAGCCCTTTTGTGAAACTTAATATATGCAGTTTCCAACAAAGGGTAGTTTTATGAGATTCCCTTTTTTGCATTCGTTGGTAAACTCTGTTCTTTAATTTTTGAACCTTTAATCAAAAGCCAAAGCATAAAAATTAATTCACCAAAAAATGTATAGGCTGCAAAGTCTAATTTCATTTCGGGAAATAAATATGGTCTTAAAGAGGTCAACAGATAACCTAATCCAGAAATGATTACTAATATTCCCATTATTTTAGGAATGTAGTTAGATGCCAATATCAAATAGCCAAGTAGTGAAAGATGGATACCGAAAAATAGAATTCCAAACGACCAGTAATCTTTGAAGGCATTAAGAGAAAAGCCTGCTTGTATATATAATTGATTTTGCTCCAAAGATGTTAAATAGTTAAAGGTGTTTGCCAGCCTTAAAACAGTAATGAGATTAAGTAATGCTACCAATGCAATAAATGTATAAGCCAATCGGAACCATGCAGTAAGTAATGAAAGATATTTCTTTACAGGTCTCAATAAAATATAAAGAGCCCAAGCAACAACGATATCGCAAATGAAAGTTATTAGATAGCAAAGTATACATGAAATAAATAGCGATTTATTGGTTATAATATTTTTGATCGTTTCATCTGCTTTATTTGGTACAACAAGTTTAGGGAATGCAAATATTTCAGCATAAGGAGCAGCTACAACCATGATTAATAATCCCAGACCAGCGATGAGAGCAGCAGTGCGAAGTGAAGTGTTATTTGTCTCATTTTCCATTGTGTTAAAATTAATTCAGAAAATATTTACTTTCTCCGATTATTTGACAAGTGGTTTTTCCTCCAAAAATCAAGATTCAGTTTAAATAATATTCAATAACATTTTATTACACAATGGAACTTAGGGTGCAAGAAGAGAGATTCGCATACAATGGGTGGTTTCACGAGAATCTAATATTGCTCAATCGGAATCTTTACAGCCAAAGAGGTTCCTTTTCCAATTATTGATTTGAGTATAACTTCTCCCACCATGGCATACACACTTTCTCTTATTCACAAAATGCCATGATGAATTTAGTATCAACGTTATAGTCCCTAACAACATGAACTCTATTTTCTTCTTAGGTGGTCAATTTGATCGGTGCTTACAGTTAAGCTAAAATAACAGAAATGTTTTGTCGTGATGGTGTTCATAATCTTACCTCTATTAAAAAATCGTTATTAGTTTTTGTTATTGTCTATCTATTTGGTAGATTAAAATTATCAACGTACTTTAGTTTTGGAAATGAATTATCCTTTTACTTTGAATGATTCATGATAAGCCAATTTCTTTAATGCAAAGACCCATTCTTTTTTGCCGATTACTTCATAAAACTAACTACTGTTATGACTACCAATACATCCGAAATAGCAAGTGTACATAAACCATCAACTTGGCAGGAATTCTGGTCAAAGGAAGACTGGTGGGCAGTTTGGCTCGGCCTGGGCATTGTTATTTTGGCTTATGTCTTTTATCTTGGCGGCTCCAGCATCTCCTGGATTGCAATTGCCCCGACAAAATGGTCAACTTTATCACAACTTGCTACTCAATTTTCAACAAACTGGATTCGATATCTTGCTTTACTCGGAGCTTTCCTGATTCTCTTCACCATAGTGATTTCATTTATCGGGCAAAAGCCTAAAGCCTTCATTCCATCCTTTATTTTTGTCTTTATCCTTTCTACGATCATTTATGCAGCAGGCAATTGGGATCAAGCCAGTCGCTATAATCTGGAACCGCCACTGGTAGCTCTGGTTCTCGGGCTGATTATTTCAAATCTGACCGGATTTCCCCGTTGGCTGGACGCCGGTTTTCGTGTTGAATTTTACATAAAACTTGGTATTGTTTTACTGGGAGCTACTTTACCTTTCACATTAATCATTTGGGCGGGACCTGTGGCTATTTTACAGGCTTCCATTGTTTCTTTAGTTACATTTTTTGTCATATTCTTTACTGCCCGAAAGCTGGGTCTGGACAATAGGCTTGCGTCTGTATTGGGCGCAGGTGGTGCTGTCTGTGGTGTTTCGGCGTCAATTGCAGTTGCAGGTGCAGTACGTGCCAAGAAGGAATATCCGCCAATCGCCATAAGCCTGGTCGTATTTTGGGCTATTATCCTCATTTTTGTGTTACCTCTCATCTCACGTACGATTCATCTACCGACAGGAGTTGCAGGAGCTTGGATTGGAACTTCAGAATTTGCAGATGCTGCAGGACTTGCCGCTGCGCAATCTTATGGTGGACTGGCGACTGATGCCCATTTGGGAATTTCAGGAACAGCAGACCAGGCACTTGCATCCTATACACTCATCAAAGTTATCGGAAGAGACATGTGGATCGGCATATGGTCGTTAATATTGGCACTCATATCTGTTACAGTTTGGGAACGTTCTGAAACCAATTCAAAAGTTCAGGTTGGCCAGATATGGTGGCGATTTCCCAAATTCGTCATTGGTTTCCTTATCGCTTCGATCCTGACAACTTTGATCGTTCACAGCAATACGCTGGTTGATTACAATAAATTAGTGAAGCCCACACTTATAGCACCTATCACATCGTTGCGCACTTGGGCATTCACATTTAGTTTCTTAAGTATCGGACTAACCACCCGATTCAGAGAATTGGCCAATGCCGGTATCAAACCCTTTGTTGCATTCACTGTCGGAGTTATTGTAAACGTAATTTTGGGATACATTCTATCAGTAATTGTTTTTGGGCATTACTGGTCTTCTTTAGTAACGCATTGATGTATGAAAATTTTTAATTCAATTCAATTCAAAAGTTCCGGGCCGATCTGTCAAGAATGTGACTATTTCCAAAACGATCCTGCTTTCATTGAAGAAGTCTATCGTGGACTCACAGCCATGAGTTCCGGCTTTGCATCGGTTCGTGATAAGGACGGTTTCTGCAATCATAATCAGCTTTATCTTTCAGCAAGAGACAGCTGTCCAAGCTTTAAGTCGTGCAAGTCTGAAATTAGTCAAGAGGAAGACAAATTATAAATTAATTCGGATAATGAACCTTTCATTGCCTCTTTTCCGCAATCAATTGAATTTAATTTATGTAGCATGAAGCAGCATTGTCAAACAATGGGTGGTTTTATGAGACAATACTATCTTCCTACTTATTTGTATAAAAATTAAACATTTGGCTTTTCCAATTTCTCAATTGTTTTCTTTTCATTCAACTGCCACGTCGAAGTTATCATTGATGTGTGGCATATTAGAATAAATAAAATCAGAAGCTTTAGCATTTTTTATACAAGTTTAAAGTTTTGATATTAACATCAAAGTTTATTCTTTATCTAAATGATATTCTTCCTTAAAAAAATTAATTAATCGTGTGGCTCTCCGCAACTGATTTTCTAGATATCCCCTATTTACTTGGCAAGTGAGTACATGCCTTGTTTCATATCCCAAAAAAATATTTAATTTTTCCTGTGATAAATGAAGCGGCGGTGTTTGTTTATTTGTTAGTGTTTTCTTGAAAAAGTCTGAATAACTGCTATCCTTAAAAATTTTTATATCTGCAATAGGATAAATAGCTGCAAATGCCTCACTCTGCGTTTCCGTGAGGAAATCATTATGCTTAATAATAAGTTGATTCCATGAATCGTAACCTAGAATACTATCAACAACTCCTTTTCTATAACTCACTAAGCGTAAAGAACCCGTATTTTTAAATTGCGTTATAGCAGAAGTATTAGGTATATGCGTTGGAAGCCCAGTACCAATTAAAAAATATTGTATAAACTTTTTTGAATTTTCCGGTTTTGTTAAGTCAGAACTAGATATCATCAATAAACTGTCAATACCATTTTGTTTTCTAAGATTTCCTTTTATTCTTGCTTTTATACTGGAAGTATCTGCTTTTAAATCTCGTACAAATGCTTCGATGTATTGAAGCTCTCTTTCTTTATCAGTAAAATGCTCTCTAATACTTTCTGCAATAAAACCCATGCTTACTGCAATAAAGATCATTAAGCCTTCTAACAAATATTCTTTGAAAGATTTCTTTTCTACATGCGGATGATGATGTACTTCCATAGTTTTTATTTCTGATATAGTGATGTTTGATGTAGGATTAGCCGTTTCGGTTGATGTCTCTTCTGTGGACGATAGACTATTGACGATAGACGGTTCTCTACTGTCATCTGTCACCTCTAATCCGTCATCATTTACTTCTTCATTCATTTTCTAAGTGATATTCTTTTTGCAAAAGCTTTATAAGGTTTGAGGCTTTACTAAGTTGAGTTTGAAGTATTGGTAAGTAATACACATTGGATATTAGTTTCAAAGTAAAGCAATCGTTATAAAATTTGCCGAGTATTGATTCTAGCTCTTTATCAGAAATATTTTGATTAAGCAGTTTGTTATCTTCAGTAAGATCTATAAAATTACTGGCGTTTTCAATTATTTTTTTATGATATTCAATGTATGGAGCTTCATTATTTTTTAATAACAAGTTTATTTGTTCATAATTAAATAAACTATCTAATACTTCTTTACTTTTAATTAAGCGCAAAGTGCCTGAGCTTTTCATTTGTTCGAAAGCACTTTTATTCGGGAAAGAATTAAAGGCAGCTATTATCTTCCCTAAATAGTTATTAAACTTGGATAATTGTAATGAATCTTTAAGACTATGATGCTTACAGGCGATTATACTATCAAATACTTTGATTTCTTTTTGATTGCCTTTAATACAAAAAGTTAGATCATTAATATCCATTTTCAAATTTTCAATTACAATTTCCATGTTCCTTTTCACTGTTTCATGTTCAGTGATACTTTCTCTTATATTTTCTGCAAAAAAGCCCATACTCACTGCAATAAAAATCATTAAGCCTTCAAGCAAATATTCTTTAAAACTTTTCTTTTCTACATGCGGATGATGATGTACTTCCATAGTTTTTATTTCTGTTTCAGTTAATGCAACGGTTTCCCATCCCAACTCTCCTTCCGGACTTTCCGTCTTCCCGTATTCCCGACTTTCCCCTATTTTTTCTTCTTCACTCATTGTTATTTCTCTTTTATTTTATGCCAGAAAAAAGCAATAACAAAACCTAATACTAAATACAGAAGTATTTTTACAATACGGCCTTTGGTAGTATTATTCATTTTCTAAATGATATTCTTTTCTTAATAATGCAGTTAAATGTTTATTGTATTTCAATTGATCTTTTAACAATGTAACATAGGCTAAATTTGAAACAGCTAAACAACCTGCCGAGCTGAAAAGATTTCTCAATGTTTGCTTATCATTCGGAACAGATAACCCTTTTGTGTTATTAAAGTGTATGAAAAAAACATTTTGGTCTCCAAGCATAAAGCTTACACGCGTTGTATCGGTATAGTCATTAAAATCAAGGTTCTTATTCAATAATAAAACAGCTTCTTTAAAAAGAAAATAACAATCTGCTTCCTGAGCCTGTATTAGACTAGTATTTTGTTGGTATTTAAAAATGCTATCTGCAATAAAGCGATGCTTTAAAGCCCCGATGATACCCGAAGATTTCATTTCCTGCAATGCAGCTTCATTGGGTTTAAAGTAAACATCAACAGTAAGACCAATAGCACTATACTCATAAAACTTCTTAATGTAATCATTGTCTATTTTGGTTATCTTTCTGAGTGCTGCAAAATTGTTTTGGTTTTTAATAATAGAGTCATTCATTTTAATGGCAAACTCCAGTTGACTACTATCACTTTGCAAGGCATTTAAAAAACTTTCAATTTGCTGTTTTTCTTTTTCTCTATGCACAACCCCTTCTCTTATATTTTCGGCAATAAACCCCATGGTTACTGCTAAAAAAATCATTACCCCTTCCAATATATATTCTTTAATGGATTTCTTTTCTACATGCGGATGATGATGCACTTCCATAGTTTTTATTTCTGATTAGATTAAAATTTTTAGTTGCAACTACAAAATCTATTTCTGTATTTGCTTTAATACTGAATTATGTTATGTTTTAATTAAATAAAAGAAACAAAATGTAATGCAATGTTGCGCATACAATTGCATTGTGGAGATACAATAGTGTATAATAATGAAAGTACTTTTCATCTGTTAGGTTTGCTCAGAAAATTACGATGTGCTTAATATCAGTTGTACAATATACTATTTAGATATCCAATTATGTAGTTTTATGGAAATTAATTACGCCTTTTTCGAAATGTGTTAGAGTAAGAAAGATTTGTTTAGTATTTTTTATTTCAGGATACTAGATTTCTTCATCCAATAAACGTTCCTTTTGTGAGACACTTGAGCAAGCAACTCATCTTCGATAGAAATTATTACAGTAAATACCCAGCACTTTCCCAAAAAAACGTCCCATAAATCAAAGTACCATAAACCCAACATCGAAGGTTTATTTAGGAATATTTTGTAACCTGATCGAATGCCTCAGTTACGTATTTGCAATTCATTCTTCCACTAAACTTTTCATATTCAAAACCCTCCGGTTGCCGGTAAAAGCGAATCTCTTTTTGGTTGTGGATTAGAATACGGACCGAAGTTCACCTGATCATCGGTTTGTTCAGGCCGGGTCAAGCCATGTTTAACAGGGGCTTAAAGGCAGATAGAAGGCTAAATAAAAGAAATATGAATTACTCAAAATACTGGTTTAATCCATAGATAAGCCATGTCTTTAAAGACATGGCTTATACAAGGCTTATAGATGGGTTATATAAGGCTTATAGATGGCTTATCTATTATTTTAGTACCCTTTCTTATACTTGTATCTTATACTGAAAACCCCTTAAAAAAAGGCGAAATGAAAAAAGGTTGCCAACCCTGAAAAAAGTTTACAAAGCTGATGAAGCAGTTCGGGTAATTAAAAAACCCATCCTGCGGTTACGGCAGGATGGGTTCATACAAAGAAAAAAGCCCTTCCGTGGAAACGGAACGGCCTCTAACGATTGCTTGCCATATGAAAAAGAGTTCATCTCACGAGTTCTGCAAGCGAGAACTACCTACGCACCATTCAAATTACATTTTCTTAGTAGTGTCTTTCTTAGTTGTGTCAACTGCCATCTTAGAAGTGTCCTTCTTAGTTGTGTCAGTAGCCATTTTAGAAGCAGAATCAGTTGCAGGAGTTTCAGTTTTTGCACCGCCGCAAGCTGTCATTACGCTGGCAATAGCCAGGATCGCGAATAATTTTTTCATTGTTGTGAGCTTTTTGTTGTTAGTGAATTTTGATGTTAATACCGGTATGAGCTATAAAGTAACCCGTCCATTAAAGTTTTTTTGAAAAATTTTTTTTCGCCTCATTTTGGGTTACTTTTATCCCTCCTCCCGTATTAAACGACAGATAGTGAAAGCAGAGTTTACTGAACAAGCATTATTGAAAGGATTGGCTAACAATGATTCGAAAGCCATCGAGGCCTTATATAAGGACAATTTTAATATGGTTCAGGCTTTCATTCTCAATAACAATGGCTCTTATGATGATGCCAGGGATATTTTTCAGGAAGCAATGATTGCGCTGTATGAAAAAGCAAAAAGCGATTCATTTGTTTTAACCTCTAAAATTAACACGTATGTATATTCCATATGCAGGCGACTCTGGCTTAAACGATTACAGCAGATTGGCCGCTATTCAAACCAGATTGACGGCTTTGAAGAAACTGTGGCTGTTGAAGAAGACATTGAGATTCACGAAAAACGCAATGCTGAGTTTGCGATAATGGACAGGGCACTAAACAGTTTGGGAGAACCTTGTAAAAGTTTGTTGGAAGGGTATTATGTGAAGAAAATGGACATGCAGCAATTGTCGAAAGAATTCGGATACACCAATGCAGATAATGCGAAGAACCAGAAATATAAATGTTTGATACGTTTAAAAAAATTGTTCTTTGCTCAATATAATATCGGAGAATAAGTACCATGGAAGACATTTTATTACTTCAAGCGATCGAACGTTATTTAGACGGCACTATGTTGCCGGCTGAAAAAGCGTATTTCGAAGAGTTGCGCAAGAATACCCCGGAAATTGACCAGATGGTGGTTGAACACAATATGTTCCTTCATCAAATGGATATCTATTCCGATCAACGCAATATCAAACATGCATTGCATGAAATGCACAGCAGGTTAATTGAACGCGGTGATATTAACGAAGGCGGCGAACTCAGCACAAAAGGTCGTGTTATCCAATTATACAACAAGTATAAAAAAGTGACTGCCATTGCAGCTTCTGTTGGTGGTGTGATTGCTTTGGTGATCAGCGGCTTGACCTTATATCTTTCTCCTGCCAGCAATAATCAAATTCAGGAATTAAAAAGGGAAGTGGAAGTAGTAAAAAGAAATCAGCAATATCAGGGCGCTAAATTAAAAGAAGTTGATTCCAAACTTCCCAAAGACGCAATATTGACCGGTGGCGGTTCAGGATTCTTAATTGATGCGAAAGGCTATATCATTACCAATGCGCACGTTTTAAAAGGTTCATCCTTTGCAAATGTGATCAATAATGATCATGATGAATTTAAGGCGAAGATCATTTATCGCGACGAAGTGAGAGATCTGGCAATTCTGAAAATTGATGATGAAGATTTCACCGCATTAAAAAGTTTGCCTTACGGTTTCCGTAAATCTGACCTTGATCTCGGCGAAGAAGTTTTCACATTAGGCTATCCTCGTAACGACATTACTTATAACAAAGGTGATCTGAGTGCTAAAACAGGTTTTAACGGCGACAGTACCAGATGGCAATTAGAAATGAATGCCAATCCCGGAAACAGCGGTGGTCCTGTATTAGACAAGAATGGCGAAGTGATCGGTGTATTGAGTACACGTGAGAAACAAGCCGAAGGTGTTGCCTTTGCGATCAAGAGTAAGAATATCTTTAAACTGATCGATGAAGTAAAAGACACTGATACTTCTGTTCAAAAAATTAAGATCGTTTCGCATTCTTCCATTAAAGGAATGGACAGATCCAATCAAATCAAACAAATGGAGAACTGCGTTTTCTTAGTGCAGGCCTTCAATAAAAAATAATTGTATCACCGGGGGGAGATACAAATAAAAAAATCCTGTTCAATTGAACGGGATTTTTTATTTGTAAGCGTTGAAGATTATTTTGAGACTACAAGTGTGCCACAATGGATTTCTTTGAAACGACGCTCCAAAGGAGTTCTTCAGATAACAAAAGCATTATTGAAATTCTAAATCTTGTTACAGCATTCTATGCCCACAAATTATGGGGGTACTCTCCACCGGCTACCAATTTATCAATACTTGCCTGCACAACAGGGGCGTCTTCTTTATACGTTACTCCAAACCATTGCGCAGAAGTGGGAATCACTTTTACATGTCCCTTACCTGATTGTACAAATTGATCTACCACCAAAGGAATAAAGAATTCACCTTTAGGGTTGGTGATATTCTTATCCAGAAAATCATTGAACAAAGTTTCACTGTAATCGATCACATTGGCTGCAAAACCAAAGAAGTTCATGCTAACACTTGCATTCTCACTTACTTCATGCAAACCACTCTCATCTTCATAAGTGATCACTCCTTTTTCATTACGATATATTTTTGTGCGTTCTTTGATATCGGTCAAATGATTCTTTGCATCTACTTCACAAACACCACGGCTCACACTTCCGTTATCACTTAATGTTTTCTTTAATTCATATCCGATGATGGCATAACAATCATCAGCCACATCTTTTGTGAGAAACTGGTAAGCTTTTGCAAAACCATCGCGACCATAAAAATCATCTGCATTGATCACTGCAAAAGGTTCATTCACTTTTCCTTTGCAACATAAGACCGCATGTGCTGTTCCCCAGGGTTTCGTTCTTTCTGCAGGAATTGTTCTTGCTCCGGTAAAAGATTCCAATTTCTGATATACATAATCTGTTATGATCTTCCCTTTCAATTTCGGTTCCACAATATTCTTGAACGCTTCTGCAAAATCTTCTCTGATAATAAAAACAACTTTTCCAAATCCCGCTTTAATGGCATCATAAATACTGTATTCCATGATCGTTTCACCGCTCGGACCAAAGGATTGAGTTTGTTTCATGCTTCCGTAACGGCTTGCCATTCCTGCAGCCAATATCACCAATGTGGGTTTCATAATTATTAGTTTTATTTCTCAAATTTACAGCTTCACACCAGCACAGCCAATAAATTTGCTGAATATGAGCCCATCAATTGATTTTGACAAAGTATTTCTGCAATCACTATCGTGTGATTCGATAACAGCAAGATCAATTGAAGCAACTGTTTTGAGGATCGACAAATTGCACCCGGTTATCAGTGGTAACAAATGGTTCAAACTCAAATATCATCTCGAAGATGCTGTTGGCAAAGGATTTGAAACGATCGCTAGTTTCGGCGGAGCTTATTCCAATCACTTAGCGGCAACCGCTTTTGCATGCAAAGAAGCCGGATTGAAAAGCATTGGCATCATCAGGGGCGAAAGAATGATTGAATTATCACACACCTTACAACAAGCTGAAGCGGATGGGATGCAATTGATCTTTGTGACGAGAAATGATTTTAAGGATATTGAGAATATTAAAATGAGATTCGCTCAACCAAATTGGTATTGGGTGAATACAGGAGGTTACAGTCCGCTGGGTGCAAAAGGTGCATCTGAAATCTTTAACCGGATCGATGAAACTTACACACATATCCTTTGTGCAACGGGAACAGGAACCATGATGGCAGGATTGATCAAAGCAGCAAAAGATCATCAAACCATTATCGGTATAAATTCAATGAAGAATGAAACATTGATCAATGATGTTAAAAATTTATTGGATGAGTATGAATTGCGAAAGAGATATTCATTGCTGCATGATTATCATTTCGGTGGTTTTGCCAAACATCCGCCTGCATTAATCGATTTTATGAAAAAGCTTTGGAAGGAACATCAATTACCAACAGATATCATCTATACATCCAAACTGCTTTTTGCTGTTTTTGACCTGATCAAAAAAGATCATTTCCCCAAAAAAAGCAAACTGATGATCATACACAGCGGCGGTTTACAAGGCAACCTTTCTTTGCCCATCAATACTTTACCTTTTTAAATAAGCCCTGCCATATTATATTTGCTTTGATGAAAGGGATAAAAAGGTTCATACTTGGTTTGATCATTCTTCTGTTTTTTGTTGATGCAAGGATCGCTGCGCAATCTGCTTCCATTGATTTTACAGTAACTGATCTCGGCAAAGGAAAAGTAAAGATCAGTTGGAAGAATACCTATCAAACCTGCATTCAGCTTTCAGTTCAGCGGTCTTTCGACAGCCTGAAATTATTCCGTACCATTTTAACAGCACACTCGCCTGCACTACCTGACAATGGTTTTATTTATAAGAATAACGATACCGATTCAAAAGTGTATTACCGTATCTTCTTTGTGCTGGATGGCGGCAATTATTTTTTCACCAGATCAAGATCGATTGCAAAGACTACAACTCAAACAGAGGAATTAACTGAAAGTAACACATCCATGCCCGAAGAGATCAGGATCGAAGACATTCCGTTTCTTTCCAGAAAAAGAAGAGTGAATTCAGACATCATCAGTTCAGATAATCATGACCTGAAAACAAATTCACCTGTTAGTTTGGCTAAACCCGCTGAAAAAAAGTTCATTCATATTTATTACCACAATAAAGATTCTCTGATACAAACCTTAGAATATCCAGATTATAAAAATTTCAAGGACAGCATCAGTTCCAAAACAAAAGATACTTTATATGCGATCACAAAATATGATGTGATATTGATGCCGTTTGTTCCGAAATATGTATGGAAGCCTTCGCAATATATCTTCACCAATCATAATGGTTATGTTGCCATCAATATTCCAGATGCGACTGAACATCATTACCGCATTGTTTTTATGGAAGAAGATGGTTCTTTATTGTTTGAAATAAAACATTTGAAGGACGCTGAATTGGTTTTAGACAAGACAAATTTCGTACATGCCGGATGGTTCAAATTTGAATTGTTTGAGGATGATAAATTAAAAGAGAAGAATAAATTGTATCTCGATAAGGAGTTTTAAATGATCACTGCCTCGAAAACAATTTCAAAATTTCGTTTTACTTTTTCTTTTACTTCATCCATATCCACTTCTCTTCCCAATTCTTTTTGCAAGGATGTAACCTGCTTATTTTGTATGCCGCATGGGATGATGAAATTAAAATAATCGAGATCGGTATTCACGTTCAAAGCAAAGCCGTGCATGGTGATCCATCGACTGCATTTGATGCCCATGGCACAGATCTTTCTTTCACGGCCTTTTATTTCAGTGTCTAACCAAACACCTGTTTCGCCTTTGCTGCGTTCGCCTTTCAAACCATATTCAGCCATAGTGAGAATGATCACTTCTTCCAGACTTCTGAGATACCAACCAAGATCGGTCTTAAATTTATCGAGATCAATAATGGGATAACCCACCAATTGTTGCGGGCCGTGAAAAGTAATATCACCGCCGCGATTAATATGAAAAAATTCGATGCCTCTTGCTTTCAATCCTTCTTCATTCAACAATACATTTTCTACATGTCCGCTTTTGCCCAAAGTATAAACCGGTGGATGTTCTACAAATAAAAGATGATTGATTGTGGACAGTGGACCATTGACGGTTGATTTCCGTTCAACGTTTTGTTTCAGTAAAACTTCCTGTAAGTCCCACGACTCTTTGTAAGAACGCAATCCCAGATCTTTAAAGAAAATCTCCTGTTTCATGATGCGAAAATACGGGGATGAAATTAATTATTAAGTTATTGCCAAAGAAGCACAGAAAAACACGGAAATATCTTTGTGAAACTTTGTGCCTTCTTGTCTTTGTGGTTCAAAAAAGCTGAGTGAAATTCTTAACGTTTAAGTACTCCGTCGCATAAAGCTATGGAGTACAAGTGTGCGACGCAAGCAAAGCTTAATAGCAGCACAAAAGCCAAGTACATAACAATAATCAAGCATCACTTACATTTGCAGATATGAGTGACGAGATCGATATACAACAGGAAGAGACCAACGAAGAACTTTACGAACGAAAAGAGTTTGTGATCGCTAAGGGCCAGGAGCCGATGCGCATTGACAAATGGCTGCAACAAAGTATTGAAGGCGCTACGAGAAATAAAATTCAGAAAGGAATTGAATCGGGCTTTTTAACTGTGAACGGGAAGATCGTTAAAAGTAATTACCGCACAAAACCGGGTGATGAAATTGTATTGCTGAGTTTGATCAATCCTGAATACACCGAATTAAAACCGGAAGATATTCCGTTGAATATTGTGTATGAAGATGATGATGTTTTGGTGATCAATAAAAAGCCGAACATGGTGGTGCATCCCGGTGTTGGAAATTATACAGGCACTTTATTGAATGGTGTGGCTTATCATTTATTGAAACAGAATCCAACACTGAGTGAAGAAGACTTGCCCCGTTACGGTTTGGTGCATCGTATTGATAAAAATACAACAGGCTTGATTGTGCTGGCAAAAAATGCAGAAGCAGCAGCACATTTGGCAAAACAATTTTTCAATCATACCGTACAAAGAAAATATGTAGCGGTCGTTTGGGGTGATGTGGAAGAAAATGAAGGAAGGATCGAAGCGCATATTGCACGGCATCAGCAGTACCGGAAAATGTTTACGACTTATCCTGAAGGTGAGATAGGCAAACATGCCATCACACACTACAAAGTATTGGAAAGATTTAACTATGTGACGCTTGTTGAATGTGTTTTGGAAACAGGAAGAACGCACCAGATAAGAGTGCACATGAAATATATCGGTCACACTTTATTCAATGATTGGGAATATGGCGGCGATAAAATCTTGAAAGGAACCATCTACACCAAGTACAAACAGTTTGCAGATAATTGTTTTGAGATCTGTCCGCGTTGTGCCTTACATGCAAAAACATTGGGCTTTGTGCATCCGAGAACAAATAAAGAAATGTTCTTTACAACAGAATTGCCGGATGATATGCAACAGTTGATCGATAAGTGGAGAAGATATATTGCCAATGTAAAAACCATTTCTTGATAACCTCACTGAAAAATATTGTAAAAAAAATAATGCGCTTCTCTCCTGTTGCATTCACCAAGAATGAACAATACGACAGGCTGACGAATAAAATAATAAAAGCAATTTGCAAGCCCGACAGTATCTGCATTGATGTGGGTGCCAACACCGGAAAAATTTTACAGATGATGATGGAAGCTGCACCACAAGCAGCACATTATGCATTTGAACCGATACCTGAATTATTTCAATTACTCAAAAGAAAATTTCGCCGAAATGCAAAAGTATATTGCGTTGCCTTGAGTGATAAAAAAGAAACCACTTCCTTTAATTTGGTTTTGACTGATATGGCTTACAGCGGATTAAACAAACGGGCATACGATAAGAAAGAAAAAGACACTTCTATTTTTGTTGAAACGGAATTATTAGATGCCATCATTCCAACGGACATAAAGATCACATTAATAAAGATGGATGTGGAAGGTGCAGAATTATTGGTGATGAAAGGTGCAGCACAAACCATTCAGCGATCAAAACCAATATTATTATTTGAGTTCGGCAAAGCAGGTGCAGAAGCATACAATTATAATGATGAGATCATGTTTCAATTCATCAATGAAACATTGCAATACAATATTTATACTTTGCAAAGTTGGTTAAAAGATAAAATTGCATTGACGCAAGAAAATTTTTCAGATAATTATAATAATGGCAAAGAGTTTTTCTTTGTGGGTGAAGCGAAATGATTTTTTACCACAGAGTTAAAGAGTCAAAGAGATACACGGAGTTTGCTTGCAAAAGCACAAAGGAATGAATTGCCACAGGTTTCAACCTGTGGATCAATAATAAATTAACTATTAGGCTTTAGCCACTTTACTTATAGGTTAATGAATGGCTAAAGCCTTTATATTTTTAGATCTATTATCCCCAAGCTAAAGCTTGAGGCAATTAAAAAAAGCCTAATACTTGTTAAATAGCTTGCTCCAAAATACTTATTGCACCTGCATTTCGTTATTTAAAATAAAAAGTGTATGTTTGCACTTCATATTCTCTTTCTTAGAAGACTAGATAACTTTCCTTCCGTCAAAAAGCTCATCAAGTCATAAGTTTTTGAGCATATACAAATTTTAGCCGCACTTTAGTTTCAATACTTGGTATTGGTTAATCATTATTTAATTTAAACAAATACAATTTGTCATTTATCAAATTACAAGTCATTGCGCCTATATTAAAAGCGCTTGACACCGAAGGCTATACAACGCCTACTCCTATTCAAGAACAAGCTATTCCCGTTGTATTGCAGGGAAGAGATCTATTAGGCTGTGCACAAACCGGCACAGGTAAAACAGCAGCATTTGCGATTCCTATCTTACAAAAATTATACGAACAAAAAACAGACGACAGAGCTCCGAAACAGATCAAAGCTTTGATCTTAACACCCACAAGAGAATTAGCGATTCAGATCAACGAAAGTTTTGAAGCTTATGGTAAACATACAGGATTGAATCATTTAGTGATCTTTGGTGGTGTTTCTCAGCAAGCACAAACAAATGGTTTACGTCGCGGTGTTGATATTTTAATTGCCACACCGGGAAGATTATTGGACTTGATGCAACAACGTTTTGTTTCCTTACAGCATTTACAATTCTTTGTATTGGATGAAGCAGACAGAATGTTGGATATGGGTTTCATTCATGATGTAAAAAAGATCATCACGAAATTGCCTGCAAAGAGACAAACATTATTTTTCTCTGCAACGATGCCAACTGAAATTGCAAAATTATCTCAGAGCATTTTAAGCAATCCGGTGAAAGTAGAAGTTACTCCTGCTGCAACCACTGCTGAAAAAGTAGAACAAGCTATCTATTTTGTAGAAAAAGAAAACAAACGTGACCTGTTACTGCATATCTTAAAAGATAAGAATATTGCCAGTGCATTGGTGTTCACCCGTACCAAACATGGTGCTGATAAAGTTGCCAAAGAACTGAACAGAGCCAATGTAAAAACAGATGCTATTCACGGTAACAAATCGCAAAACGCCAGACAAAAAGCATTGAGCAATTTCAAGAACGGACAGATCCGTGTTTTGGTTGCAACAGATATTGCTGCAAGAGGTATTGATGTTGAATTATTATCGCACGTAATTAATTTCGAATTACCGAATATCCCTGAAACGTATGTTCACCGTATCGGCAGAACAGGAAGAGCAGGTGCCAGCGGTATCGCTTTATCTTTCTGCGATCGTGAAGAAAAAGTTTTCTTACGCGATATTCATAAACTCACGCTGCAAGCCATTCCTGTGGTGGATGAACATCCCTACAAAATGCTGCAACCGAGTTATGAAGAAACAAAAGCTACGCATGCAAGAACATCATCTAATGCAAGACCATTTGCACCAAGACGTTCAATGAATCAGCGTAGATGGAGTCAGTAAATTTTATTTTGTCTTGCTGAGGTTCTCGAAGCATAGACAAATACAATTCATAAAATTGAAACTGCAAGCAATTAAAAATGCTTGCAGTTTTTTTATGTTGCAAGCTGAAGTGTTTCTTGGCGGCAGTTGTTGCGTCGCACACTTGTGCATTTTGTTTTTATAGCAACAATCTATTGCGTGAAAATTAATTTGCATGTGATTTATAGCTTTTGTAGTTTTAAGTTTTAGCAATATTTTCTATGAGACCTCCCATTCTAATATTTCTCATTTCGGCCTTGAGCTTTATCGATTGCAACGCACAAAAAGCCATACCGGAAGGCACATTCTATTTAAAAGATAATATTTACATCGACAAAGAGCCCATTAGCAATATTGCTTATGCAACATTTTTAGCTTCAGTTGAACAATTTTGGGGGCCACAAATGAGTGATAGCCTCAGAAAACTTCCACTGTTTGGTATCGAAACAAAAAAACTATTCGCTATTAGAGACAGTACTTGGCATTTGAAGAATAAGAATTTGATTGACAAAATGCAAATTCCAAAAGTTTATTATAAAGGTGTAGATACAAATATCTCTTTGAGAAAATATTTAGTTGTGCAGAAAAAAATTCGCAATATCCCTGTTGTCGGAATTAACTATGAACAAGCAACAATGTATTGCAAATGGCGAACAGACATGGTACTTCTATATTATTCTTCCCAATCTCATACTTTGGCTGAGAGAAATAAGTTTTTTACATCAATTAATTATCGCTTGCCCAAAATAGATGAGTGGGTATCTGCATTCGATAAGAACAGCTATAGCAGGAATAAAATGCCATTTTACTGGGAAGTATCAGATAGCCCAGCCTACGATATTTTTATTATGTACAATAAACTAATCTCAGAATTACTTTTAGAAGAAGCAAGTTTGATTCAATCTATTTCCAAATCTTATATATTCAGAAAGAAGGAAGAAGTTCCTAAAAATGAAATAGGTTTTCGTTGTGTTTGTGAAGTAAATGATTAATCCATCAACAAAGTACAGAAAGTACAAGTGTGATATTCTTTCACTGAAAGAATCGAAGGCAACGAAGCTAAATTAATATTCTACAGCTGGCTACAAAAATCAATTCATCATCTTCACCACCATTTCTTTCATGAGTCCTGCATCGCCGGTTCCTGCATCATGCACACCCACACTACGGAGATTGTATTCATGTAAGAGTAATAAGATCCTTTCTACACCGGTAAAGCTGTAATTCCGGGCGGCCTGCATATAATCTTTCATGAAATAAGGATTAATGCCGAGTGCAGTGGCAATGGTTTTTTCATCATTCGATCCTGCACCAAACACCATAAACACTTTACTGAAAAAATTATACAAAGCAGGTAAGATCATTTGTATGGGAGCTGCTTTGGGATTGGCTTCGAAGTATTGAATGATGCGGATAGCTTTACTGAAATTCTTTTTGGCAATGGCATCCTGCATTTCAAACACATTGAACTCTTTGCTTACACCGATATAATTTTCAATATCATCTTCGGTGATATTTTTTCTGGCACCGAGATTAACGGCTAATTTTTCTATTTCGTTTTGTATGCGGATCAAATCGTTACCGATATGATCCACCAACATTAATAATGCACGCTGATTAATGGTAAGACCATGTTGCTGCACCATTTGATTGGCCCAGTCGGGCAATTGATTATCGTAGATCTTTTTGGTAGTGAGCAACTCTCCTTTTTGTTTCAAAGTTTTGGAAAGTTTGCTTCGGCCATCTACTTTCTTGTCTTTATAACTAACAACAAAAATGGTGGAGGATAAAGGATTATCGATATAACTTTCTATTTTATCAATATCCTTCATTTGCTGCGCTTCTTTCAGCAAAACGACCTGACGTTCGGCAAACATGGGATAACGGCGACAAGCATTTACAACAGCAGCCCAATCGGCATCTTTTCCGTAAAATACAGTGAGGTTAAATCCGGTTTCACTTTCGCTTAAAATTTTATGCTCGGCATAATCTACTAACTGATCAATGAAATAAGGTTCTTCGCCTTCTAACCAATAAATCGGTTTGAAGTTGCCTTTCTTCCAGTCAGATAATATTTTGTCGATCATGGGCGCAAAGATAAGCCTATAGCCTATTGATGATGATTGATGGGAATTCTTGTGGAAAACGAATTTGAAGAAAATCTATTGTACGATCTTATGTTACCAATATTATTTTTTCTTCACTTAGAACAGGGTGATTCATGAAACGGAGGATGATGTTGGCTGTAACCACTACATCTCGCTGACAATAATCAACGATCCGTTTGAGATTTTTTTCTTTGTAATAGACATCCTGCACCATACTGCCGTCAATATCTGTTTTGGATGTAGGGATGCCCAGTACAGAAGCCAATAAATGCAGTGATATATAATTTTTGTTATCACCGAACTTCCACCAGTTCATGGTATCGAACATTTTTGTTTCCCAGGGTTTCTTATCATTCAATTGAAGATATTCGGGCAATGGAAGTTGGTTGATCATTAACCTGCGGCAGATATAAGGAATATCGAATTCCTTGATATTGTGTCCCGCAAACTGAAAATTCTTATTGTATTTATACATCTTATCGCATAATGCGGTGAATGATCGCAGCAATGCGACCTCATCATCGTCTGAAATGCTTTTCATTTTCAAACACAATTCTTTGTTATCATTTTCCTGAAAAAAAGCAGTGGAGATACATACGATCTTACCAAACTCTGCTAAAATGCCGCCTTTCTTTTTATAGCTTTCTTCCGGGCTTGTGTTTTCTGGCACGGTTTTGGAAATTTTGTCCCAGAACAGGGTTTGCCATTCAGGCGAAAGAGAACTGAAATCCTCTTGTTGAGGAACAGTTTCAATGTCTAATAATAGTAAATCTGTCAACATAAGTTTATCTTAGCATTATTAAAAATCACAATTATGAGTTACTCACCCGGCACAACACCTGAGGCACCGCAAAAAGACAATCGAAAAACCATTTATGCACTGTTGATCACTGCATTGGTTTTAACTTGGGGTTATTTGATCTATGACAAAAGCAAGAGTAAAGAAGTTATTACTCAAAAAGAAATTCAATATGTAAATGTAAGCAATGCAAAAGATTCTTTGCAAGCTTTATTTAATGATGCCACTGCAAGAGCAGATTCTTTAACCGGAAGCAATGTACAATTAACAGGTGCTTTGGCTGAGAAGAACAGTGAAATATTAAAGTTGAAATCAAATATCGGCAGCATCTTAAAGAAAAAGAATGCAACCGATGCTGAACTGAAACAAGCCAAAGAAATGATCACCGAATTAAATGGCAAGATCGATGGATTGTTTACCGAGATCACTAAATTGAAAGGTGAGAATCAGCAATTAACTTCTGCCAATCAACAATTATCTACTGAAAAAACACAGTTAACAAACGAGAAAGGCGAATTGCAAACCAATCTCTCTAAAACACAAGCGGAGAAAGCGAATGTGGAAGACCTCGCCTCTACTTTACACGCATCAAATATTTCTGTTAATGCTGTAAAAGTAAAAGGTGATGGCAGTCAGAAAGAAACTTCTTCTGCAAAACGTGCTGATTTGTTTGTGATCAGTTGTAATCTTGATGAGAACCGTGTTACACCAAGCGGCAAGAAGACCTTATACGTTAGCGTGTTCAATCCCGATGGAACTCCATCAGGTGCTGAAGGAACATTCAAATCAAGAGACGGAGTTGATGTATCTTATTCTAATAAAGTAGAAGTGGATTACACAACAGGTAAAGCTTTACCCGTATCTTTCAGTTGGAAACCCGGTGCCAAATTTCAGGCAGGAGAATACAAGATCGTTATTTATCATAACGGATTTAAAATTGGCGAAGGCAAAAAAGATTTAAAGAAAGGTGGATTTTTAGGCCTTTAAGTTTATTCATATATTCAGATAAAGCCGTGAGGCAGTTATTCGTTAACTGCCTCTTTTTTTTGTTTAACAGCATAATATCTGTTTAAATAAGAAATAGGATGTCATGGTGAGCCCGCCCGGATGAATATTCGTTCGGACGGGGCACTCGAACCATGATCCATGAAAATTGATTTTTAAAACTCACCCTTCGAGTACCTCAGGGTGACATTACTCCTTCATTCAAATCTCGGTAAGTCTCTTTTCTTCTTTAACTCTATGTGTAAGTTTTCTCCCACATCGTTTCACAATTAATCTTATTTTAGGACCATGATTCAGCAATGGTTCAATTGGAGAACATCATTGGCATTTATTGCCATCTGCATTGTAAGCGGTACCATTTTCTATTCACAATATCTTGCAAAAAAGATCGCTAAAGAAGAACGGCAAAATGTAGAAGCCTGGGTGGAAGCACAGAAAACAATCCTTCATGCATCAGACAGCAGCAGCTTAAATCTTGCGGTAAAAATTTCGAGCGATAATAATTCCATACCTATCATCGAAACAAATGAGAAAGACAGTATCACCGGCAATTATGTGAACATTGACAGCAGCAAAATAAAAGCAGATAAAAATTATCTGAAGCAAAAATTAAAAGAATTCAATCAAAAGAATAAACCCATTATCCTGGTCTTGAAAGAATCTCCGTACACTGCCAATAAATATTATTACGGAGAAAGTGTTTTATTAAAAGAAGTGAAATATTATCCATTGGTACAATTGCTGATCGTAGCCTTATTTATTGCAGTAGTCTTTATTGCACAAAGAATAGATTTTCAAAGCACGCAAAATCAGGTATGGGCAGGCATGGCAAAAGAAACAGCACATCAATTAGGAACACCCGTTACCAGTTTACAGGGTTGGGTTGAAATGCTGAAAGAGATAAAAGAGAATGAAAGAATAACACCGGAGATAGAAAAAGATGTGAACCGTTTATTATTGATCACAGATCGTTTTGGTAAAATAGGAAGCTTACCGCAATTAGAAGAAAAGAATATTGTTGAGCAAACACAACACATGGTTGATTACATTAAACGAAGAGCAGGATCTCATGTTGAATTTTCATTACAATCAATTTCGAATAATATCAGCGCAAAAATTTCGCCTCCCTTATTTGATTGGGTGATCGAGAATTTATTAAAGAATGCATTGGATGCCATGGAAGGAACAGGCAATATCCATATCAATATTGAAGAAAATACTGCGCATATTTTTATTGATGTAAGTGATTCAGGAAAAGGTATCAGTAAAAAAAATGTGAGTAAGGTATTCAAGCCGGGTTTCACTACAAAGAAACGCGGATGGGGATTAGGGCTTACGCTCACTAAGCGGATTATTGAGCAATATCACAAAGGTCAGATCTTTGTGAAACATAGTGAACAGAACAAAGGCACTACTTTCAGGATCGTGCTGAATAAAGATTATTCTGCTTCTTCCTGATCAGGCGCTAACTGGTCTCCATTCAATCCAAAACAATGCATCACCGTGTACCATTGCTGCAATGATTGTGGTGTTGTTGTTTCAGTGTACAGATCAGCTTCGCTGCAAAGATCCAATAACTCATTCTGATGTTTTGTTCTTTCTAACGGAGAAGTTTTTTTGTCAGCCAGTCTTTTAAAACTCTGCCGCATGCGGTTCAGTTTTTCATCAGATAAGTGATCGAATGCATGATCGTGCATTAATTGCCCTGTTGCATTCACTAATAATTGTTCCGATCGAGTTTTCATATTCTACGGTTTTATTGTATGCAATTACATATATAGACAACAATTAGACGTGTTTTGTCTATTAGCAAATTGTTACTGCAAAATTTTTGTGCATAAGTTGGGGATTTCAGATGTAAAAAATCCTCCTGATATTTCAGGATGATGGTTATTTCATAGAGGGGGCCAATCAATTTTGTTTTTTTACTGAACCACCGCTGCTTACATGAATGTCGCGTATCAATCCATCTCCCTTATAACGTATAGAACCGCCGCTGCTTGCTTTTGCAGAAAGTTCTTTAGCCACACTTACTTTCACATCTGCTCCACTGCTTACATCAGCATAACATGTGGTTGTTTTAAGGTCGTATCCGTTAAACTGACTGCCGCTGCTTCCATCCACATTCAATGCTTCTGCACTGCCAGACAGATCTATCAAAGCACCGCTGCTTTGCTTTACTTCTAATTTATTGAATTGAACATCTGATCCTTTAATACTGGCACCGCTGCTCGCTTCCAAACCATCGATGTTCACATAAGAAACATACACTTTAATATGCCAGTCCTTAAAATTGTTCCAGAATTTCCAATCACTTTCACGATAGATCTTTAATACTCCATTCTTAACTACTGTTTCAACTTTACCGATCAAATCTTTTTCACTCGCACTCACGGCTAATTCTTCTTTTGTTCCTTTGGTAAGGATCACCTGAATACCTGCAGAAGTTTCAATGGCATGAAACGAACCTACATTTCTTTTTTCAGCATTATTATCATACACAATGTTTTGTGATAGTAAAGTTGAAAATGCAGACAGCATGACAACAAACGACAGCAATATTTTTTTCATGATGATAGTTTTGAGTGTAACGGAAGTAAAAATAAAAAGTTACAGCGCTCTAAAAATTATGTTTCACATTAATGGCATAAACCAATGACAGGCGGTAAAAAAAAATAAAATGAGCCAGACACATGTATGTATGATGGCTGACTCATTTTAAAAACGAAATAAAATTATCTCAACACCACAGCACCCAATGCAGGCAACTGTACTTTTAGTTTATACCATTGATCATCTTCATTTACCAACTCTGCTTTTATTTCGGGATTGAACACATCTCCCGTTCCCCAAAACGCTTTATCGTTACTATTAAATATTTCTTTCCATTCATTTTTACCATACACATGAATTTCCCAATCATTGCGAACAACAGGCGTAACATTCAATATCACCAACACATCATCTTTTTCTTTCTTGCCTTTTCGTTTATACACCATCACAGATTCTGCGCGATGGTTCAGATCGACCCATTCAAATCCTCCCACCTCAAATTGCTTTTCATACAATGCAGGTTCGTTTCTGTACAATTCATTTAATTTTTGAACACAGTATTTCATACCACCATGGCTTATATGCGATAACAGATCCCATTGTAATTCGCTTTTATAATTCCATTCACTGGTTTGTCCGAACTCATCTCCCATGAACAATAGTTTCGCTCCCGGATGCGTGAACATATACGTATATAAAATCCTGAGGTTCGCAAACTTCTGCCATTCATCACCCGGCATTTTATAGATCATCGGAGATTTTCCATGCACCACTTCATCATGCGATAATGGCAACATGAAATTCTCATCATAGAAATACATGATGCTGAATGTAAACTTGTCCTGATGCGCACCTCGGAATATAGGATCGAGTTTAAAATAATCCAATGTATCATGCATCCAACCCATCATCCATTTCATTCCAAAGCCAAGCCCGTCTTCAAATGTAGGCCTGCTGATCTTGGGCCAATCACTCGCTTCTTCAGCAATGGTCTGAATATCTGGGAAGTCGCGATATAATGTTTCATTGAGATCTTTAATAAATGCAATGGCTTCAATATTTCCGTTACCACCAAATTCGTTAGGTTCCCATTGACCTTCATTGCGACTGTAATCCAAACGCAACATGGAGCTCACTGCATCCACACGAATACCATCTATATGAAATTGCTCGAACCAGAATCTTGCGCTGCTGATCAAAAAACTTTTTACTTCACCACGTTTGTAATTGAAGATATAAGAATTCCAGTCGGGATGATAACCTTTTCGCATATCTGCATATTCGTAAGTATGCGTACCATCGAACATGAATAAACCATGCGCATCATAAGGAAAATGCGAAGGCACCCAATCTAAAATAACACCAATGCCTGCATTATGAAATGCATCTACCATGGCAGCAAATTCCTGTGGATTACCAAAGCGTGAAGTAGGTGCAAAAAAACCCGTGCCCTGATAACCCCAACTTCCATCAAAAGGATGTTCCATCACCGGCATGAATTCAACATGCGTAAATGCCATTTCTTTCACGTAAGGAACTAATCTCTCTGTTATTTGCTGATAAGTATTGTAGGTTTCTTCATCGTGTTTATCCGGTCGCATCCAACTAGCCAAATGCACTTCATACACAGAATAGGGAGATGATAATGCATTGTGTTTTTTTCTTGTCTTCATCCATTCCGCATCATTCCATTCATAATTTGTTTGCCAGGTAATGGATGCAGTGAAAGGACGTTTTTCCCAAAAGTGTGCATAAGGATCACCCTTATCCAATTTCATTCCCTGATAACCGTGAATATGATATTTGTATGCTTCGCCTGCATGAATATCCGGAATGAATCCTTCCCAAATCCCTGAATTATCCAGACGAACTTTTAACGGGTGTGATTCTTTATTCCAATCATTAAAATAACCTGTAACTGTTACCAATGTTGCATTTGGGGCCCATACAGCAAAATAAGTTCCCCATTTTTCGAGTACCTGAATTTGCTTATTCCCTAACACACGATATAAACTATAATGTGTTCCGTTTTGAAAATTTCGAACATCATCATCAGTCAATAATGAATAATTCCAGACAGATTGAGTTGTATCAACAAAATGAATTTCCTCATATTTCTTTGTTGGCTGATTATTTTTCTTTGAAGTCTTTGCCATTATAAATAAGATTGGAATTGATCTTAAATATACAATATAAATATGGGTTGGTTTATAAAATATAAAATCAGGGAAATCATAAAAAAAGATTGTTTTTAAACATTACAACCCCAATTTTATTCAACCGTTGAGTTTACAAAACAAGAAAATAAAACATTATCAAGCTGTCAAAATCTTTTTGATAAAGCAGGATTGTTTGAAGCCGTTGTAAATACTTTTAAAGCAGATGAAGGATTGAAACAGAATATTGTAAAACTGGAAAACTATTTAGTGTAACAATCAAGATAATAAGCAAAAACATTTCGTTTATTAATATAAAAGCCCCGATATTATTCGAGGCTTTATATTGGTTTTTACTCTTTATACTTTGCAGGTGTTCCTGATTTCGGAATTGATTTAGCAATGAATTTTCTCAAACTCTCATTTGCTTTCGCCAGATCATCTTTACGCAGATACATCATGTGTCCGCTGCGGTATCCTTCCCAACTCATCCTGTCCTTTAATTTTCCCGCAGGATCAATTTGCCACATGCTGTATTTCGCATTGAAATAATCACAAGCACCATCATAATAACCTGATTGCACCAATAAATGCAGATAAGGATTTTCAGACATCGCTTTTCCGAGATTCAATCCGGTTCTGTCATTCGTTCTGTCCCATGGATTCACAGGGCCGAATAAAAAATAACTGAGATCTGTTTTATAATTCAATTCATCTCTCAAGTAAATATTCATTGCCGGCATGAAAGAATGTTCCCATGAAGAAAGTTCAGCATTATAATCGGGCCTTTCGCCTGCATCCTGTCTATCTATGCCTAAATATCTTGAATCTAATCTTCCAACCGTATAACCCTTATCGCGTAATAATTCTTTCCAGAAAAAGTTGGTAGGGATTTCGAAATTATGTTCCAACACCGCTTTTTGAGAGAGCCCGGTATATGCAGCATATTTAGTTGCTACTTCTTTTCTTTTTTCATCACTTAATGCACCGCCTTTGGTAATAGCAGGAATCAATTCATCAATAGTAAATTTTTCTACTTCAGGTAAATAATCTGTGAGATCTTTTTTCTGCAATTCTTTACCCAATGCTTTATGATACCATGCAGTGGCAGCATAATACGGAACAAATAATGCAGCGCCAACAGGTCCGCTCCTTTCAATTCCCAGATCAGTGGGTGATACTAAAACAACGCCATTCAAATACATCCATTGTGCATCCTGCAATTCCAATGCAAGCCCAGAAACCCGTGTGGTGCCATAGCTTTCGCCGATCAGGAACTTAGGAGAAGCCCAACGCTTGTATTTACTTACAAAAGAATTGATCCATGCTGCGAGATATTTTATATCAGCATTGGTGCCAAAGAACTTTTGTGCAACACCTTCTTTAATTAATGGACGTGAGAAACCGGTATTTACCGGATCGATATAAACAATATCAGCAACATCCAAAATAGAATGCGGATTATCTTTTAATCCGTAAGGTTGTATCGGATAACCTTCATCATCTACATTTAAAATACGCGGACCGGTATAACCGATCTCCATCCAAACAGAAGGAGTTCCGGGGCCACCATTAAAAGAAATGACCAATGGTCTTGTTGTTTTATCTTTTACATCATTTCTTTCATAATACGTATAAAACACATTTGCGATCGAAACATTATCTGCATCCAGTACAGGAGAAGTTCCTGCAATGGCAGTATAAGAAACTTTCTCTCCCTTAATTGTAATTTCATTTTTTACTGTAACAGTTGAATCTGTTTTAAGGTTCACCCTTGTTGGCGCTCCCGTTGGAGTTGTTAAAGTCGGAGCTGTTGAAGTTTGTCCATCTCCTCTATTCCCTCCACCACCTCCGGGTCTTTGTTGGGCTAAAGCAAGACCAACAGAAAAAGATATCATGCAAAAACAAAAAAAGATTTTCTTCATAAACGTTTGGTTTTGGTTTATAAATGTATGGAGGTTTTGTGAAAATAAAATTCTAAATCGGGGAACACCTCAATTATATTAGGTTATGAAAATAATAAAAGCAAATAAAATACCTGTCTTATTTGCTTTTATGTGGCTATGTTATTTTCGTTCGCCTATTTTTTCAATTCCAATACCCACATTCGTTTTGCAGGAATTGAAAATGAATTATTGAAAGATGCGCCGCTAATAACATCCACAGCTTTTGAAAAACCGCTGGTGCGTTCATCATAATTTTTAAAATCGATCTGTTTTTCTTTATCACTTGTATTCATCACACACATTACAGTTTGATTGTTATCGTAACGGAAATAAACATACAAACCATCATTGGGAAGATATTGCATCAACTTTCCTTTTGTGATAGCGGAAGAATTCTTTCTGTAATTGGCCAAAATTTTTGTGTACGCCAACATATCTTTCTCTTCATAAGATAGCCCTTCTTGTGTAAAAGCGCTTTTTTTATCGCCATTCCATCCACCCGGAAAATCCAAACGCACCCAGCCATCCGCAGGGTTCTTCTCTCCTTTCATCAATACTTCTGTGCCATAATAAATTTGCGGAATTCCTCTTGTGGTCAACAACCATGCAATACCCATCTTCAGTTTGTTTACATCTTCTTTCATCTCAGAATAAAAACGGGTCAAATCATGATTGTCTAAGAAGATCACATTGTTGTTTGCATTTTTATACAAGAAGTCATTACTTAATGTGGTATACAATTTATTGACGCCCTCTGTCCATCCAAAATTCTCTTTCAAAGAAGGCATGATACCGTAAAACAACATTTGAAAATCCGTTGCACCCGGCAAATTGCTTTTGAATGGTATATTAAAATTATTCGCTGTAAAGTAAGCCTGGCTAGCTGTTCCGTGAACCCAAGTTTCTCCGAACATCGTCATCTTCGGGTATTCTTCTATCAATGCAGCATTGCAACGGTTCATAAAATCAAGATCATTATAAATATAAGTATCGATCCTCCAACCGTCCACTCCAAATTCTTCCACACTCCAAATTGCATGTTGGATCAAGAAATTTGCGAAGTAAGGATTTGATTGATTTACATCAGGCATTTTTTGAGTAAACCAACCATCTTGCATGATCTTTTTTTCTTTTGCCGAACCATAAGGATCGAAGATCACCTGATCTTTATAATTGGTCCCGGTATAAGTTGGCCATTGATGAAACCAATCTTTTGTGGGTGGATCTTTTACAAAAACATTTTCACTGCCAACATGATTATACACTGCATCCTGAATTAATTTCATTCCACGTTGATGCAATGCATCACTTAATTTTTTATACGCTGATTCACCACCAAGCCGTGGATCAATCTTATAATGATTGGTAAAAGAATAACCATGTTCAGTTCTGTGAGGCTCATCGTTTTCAATGACAGGTGTCATCCATAATGTAGTGATACCAAGGTTTTGCAAGTAATCGAGGTGATTGATGATGCCTTGCATATCGCCTCCATGACGATCATAAATTTCGCCGCGATTCAATGACTGGTCTCTCATGCCTGCAACGTGGTCATTGGTTGTATCTCCGTTGCTGAAACGATCAGGCATGATCAAATACACAAGATCGCTTGAATTAACACCTTGTGCGTATTGCGAACCGTTGCCTTTTCTTCTTTCCTTCAATTGCCATGCAACTGCATGCGCTTTACCGTTTTGGATAAATTCGATTGTAACAGTTCCTGGTTTAGCAGTATTTGCAATAGTGATATCAGCACTGATATATTTTCCATTATCTAATTGATTGACCTTTGTAATGGTGATCCCGGGATAATTAATACGCAGTTGTTCTTTATTAAATGCATCATAATCTCCTTTGATCAGCAACTGAATTTTATTATGTTTCATTCCAACCCACCAATTCGTTGGATACACTGTTGCATACTGAGCAAACAAACTTTGACAAAAAAATACTGTTGACAGGATCAACAGTAATGAGGTTTTCTTATACATGATTATATTTTTATACTGAAAAATTATTCTTTCGATTTGATAACGATCTTGGCAAATATTCCTGCCAATATCATTGAACAGCCTGCTAATGCAATCACATTAATGGCGTTATCATTCAATAATCTTAATGCAATCCCGCCCAGCAAACCAGCCGCAATTTGAGGAATGGTAATCGTTGCATTAAATATGCCCATATACACACCTGTTTGCCTTGCAGGTAATGAAGAAGAAAGAATGGCATAAGGCAATGCGAGAATCGCAGCCCATGCAATACCCACTCCTATCATTGGTATGAACAATAAATTTTTATCATTGATAAACATCATCGATAATAATCCTAAACCACCTGCGATCAATGAAAGCATATATGTATTTTTTCTGCCGAACTTATCTGCCAATGGTGTTAATACTAATGAATACAATGCAGCAAAAACGCTATATGCAGCAAATATGACCCCTGTCCAGTTTCCTGCTTCATTAAAATCTTTTGATTTAGGATCGATCGTATGCCAAATGTTTTGTGCAATACCTTGTGTGGTATACACCCACATTAAAAACAAAGAAAACCAAGAGAAAAATTGAGTGACTGATAATTGCCACATTGTGGCCGGAATATTTTTCAATAAATCCCAAAAAGACATTTTCACTTTTTCTTCTGTATCAATATTATTGTATTTGGCATATTCTTCTGGAGGATATTCTTTAGTTCTGAAAGATGTCCATAAAACACTTAACAATAATGCGCCTCCTCCAAAATAAAAAGCCCAAATAACTGTAGGCGCCACTTTTTGTCCCGGCCCCGGTTCATTCGCAACACCTATCCATGTTAACACAAACGGCAGTATTGAACCAACAACTGCACCTGTATTGATTAGAAAACTTTGGATCGCATATCCTTTATTACGCTGGCTTTCAGGAACCATATCACTCACCAATGCCCTGAAAGGTTGCATGGTTACATTAAAAGATGTATCCATCAGCAACAACATGGTTGCGCCGAAAATCAATGGTGGTAATAATTGCGCAAAGTGTTCTGAATTCGGCATGAAGAACATGGCAAAAGCAGACACAAAAGAACCGCCGAGAATAAATGGTATCCTTCTTCCGATTCTTGTCCATGTTTTATCACTTGATAAACCGACAATAGGTTGAACAAAAAATCCTGCTAACGGAGCCGCCAACCAGAATAAACTTAAATGATGCGGATCTGCGCCGATGGCAGATAATATTCTGCTGGTGTTTGCATTTTGTAAAGAGTATCCAATTTGTACACCAAGAAACCCAAAACTGATATTCCAGATTTTCCAGAAACTCAAAGCAGGTTTGGTATTATTTGAAGTTGCAGTTGAAGCGTTGGTAAATGCCATAGCAATCGTTTAATCAATATGTAAAAAATACACGAAATAAAAATACAATAAAAAAACATCCTAAAGGATGTTTTCAGAAAAGTTTAAATCACAAAACCATCAGGCAATATGGCTCCCTTCTTCACCACCACAATTCCATCTTTCACTGTATATAAAGGATGATCTGTATTCTCAAGATGCTTGCCACCATTTATTCTCACGTCATTACCAATACGGCAGTTCTTATCGATCAGTGCATCTTTGATATAACATCTTTCGCCGATACCGATCTTTGGAATCCCGTTTCTTACATTCTCTTCCATCACTTCTAATGTTTCATAATAATCATTACCCATGATGTAAGTGCTGACAACAGTTGTACCATAACCGATTCTTGCACGGATACCAACCACACAGTTTTCCAAACGACTTGCATTGATGATAGAACCTTCTGCAATGATCGTTTTTTCCAAAGTAGTTCCACTGATCTTCGCAGGGGGTAACATTCTTGCGCGACTGAATACAGTTTTATTATTATCAAATAAATTGAATGGCGGGATTTCCTGTGTCAATGCAAGGTTCGCTTCATAAAAAGAATAGATATTTCCGATATCAGTCCAGTAACCGTCATATTGGAAACTGATCACTTTATATTTTTCTATTGAATGCGGCATGATCTCTTTTCCGAAATCGGTCGCATCAGGATATTCTTCTTTCAGCAAATGATACAATACTTTTTTGCTGAAAATATAAATACCCATTGATGCCAGGAAGTTTCTTCCCTGATGCTGCATATCCGGCCCTGTATCACTTACCCATTCCCCCAAAATCTCTGCTTTTGGTTTTTCAATAAATGATGTGATGATATTATCATGATCTGCTTTCAGTATGCCGAATTCAGAAGCTTCCTTTGCAACAACAGGAATGGTTGCAATAGAAATATCCGCATTTTGTTTTTTGTGTTCAGCGATCATATCGGCAAAATCCATTTGATATAATTGATCGCCGCTCAATATCAAAATATATTCAAATTCTAAATTGTTGATATGGCGCAATGATTGACGAACCGCATCTGCAGTTCCCTGAAACCATCCCGGATTATCTGGTGTTTGTTCAGCAGCGAGAATATCAACAAACCCTGTGCTGAATGCACTGAAGTGATAAGTGTTTTTAATATGCTTATTGAGTGATGCCGAATTGAACTGGGTTAACACAAACATTCTGTTGATGTTTGAGTTGATACAATTACTGATAGGAATATCAACCAATCTGTATTTACCTGCAATAGGAACTGCAGGTTTGCTTCTACTGGCTGTTAACGGATATAATCTTGTACCTGCACCTCCCCCAAGAATAACTGAAATCACTGAGCTGGCTATCGTTGTCATAGATTTTTTATTTACAGTTTATAAATTTACTAACAATAGAGTAATAAAAAATATTTTTATTACCTGAAAGAACGATATATGTTCATGTATTGTTCTACTGTACTTTCCCAACTATGATCTATCTGCATCATGTGCTTTCGCATCCAGTTGAAATGTGTTTTATCCTGATATACGCTTACTGCCCTGCTTACTGAATAATGAATATCACTTACAGTAGCATTATTGAATCTAATTCCAAAACCTTCCCATTCCCCCATATCAACAACCGTGTCTTGCAATCCACCTGTACTTCTTACCATTGGCACCGTGCCGTAACGCATGGCATACATTTGATTTAATCCGCAGGGTTCGACTCTGCTCGGCATCAATAAAAAATCTGCACCGGCATACATATTATGAGATAATGTTTCATCATAACCCATCACTGCATGATAAAAGCCGGGATAATTTCCATTCATGCTGCTGAGTTGCCATTCTACATGCGGATCGCCGCTGCCGAGTATTAAAAAACTTACCTGACCATTCATGCTGAATAATGATGATCCGATTGCATCGGGCAAAACATCTGCAGCTTTTTCTCCAACCAATCTGCCGATAAATACTATCAATGGTACATCTTCATTCAATCCAAAACGTTTGCATAATTCTTGTTTATTTTTTTTCTTTCCACTAACAACAGTTGATGCTTTAAAGTTGTGATGCAGATAACTATCTGTTTCAGGGTCCCAGACCTCATTATCAATGCCATTCAAAATACCAACACATTTTCCTCTTTCATATTCAAAAAGATCTTCGAGTCCATTACTGTTGTAACGCAGTTCATTCATATAACTCTGACTGACAGTAGTAACTTTCCAAGCACATTTAACCGCACTTGCCAATGGATTTATATTATTATTCCAATCAAGGTCGCCCCATTTCCAACTATCATATTCAGGTATGTTTGTACTTTTATTCCAACCCATTGCGCCTTGATATTGTCCGTTATGAATGGTAAGAACGGTAGGCACAAAACTGAGATTTCTATAAGCAAAACAATTCTTCATCATAAAAGGGATAAGTCCTGCATGATGGTCGTGACAATGCACTACATCAGGTTTATGTTCCCATCTGCTCATCCAATCAACTACTGCGATCTGAAATGCCATAAAACGTTCGGTATCGTCATCATATCCATATACTTTTTCTCTGTCAAGCAACCCGTAAATATCTACAAGAAATAAATCAAATCCCAGTTTATTGGTTCGTTCTTTTATGATAGTGTAATCAAAAAAATAATCACCCATATTCGCACTGCCTTTATAATCCACATCCCAATCATTATTGAGTAAAAATTTTGTGCGGTACATGGGCATCACCACTTTTGCGAAATGACCGGCCTTACATTGATATTTGGGAAGCGCACCTACAACATCGCCCAGTCCGCCGGCTTTTGCAACAGGATAACACTCGGCACTTACATGTATAATTTCCATATCTTTTATTTAAAACGTTTTTGAAGATAGATAAACGATCAATAAAGGTTGTAATTATTTTTAATTAACAGCAGGTAATTATAATTATTTTTTAAAAGTCAAAACTGAAATTACTATAAAATTTTTGCCCCCCGCGTGAATGAAGTTTCAGTATAAAACAGGTTTTACAAAATTTATTTTTTACTGCAAATAACTCTTACATTTGTTTACATTGCCGACAATCAATTGCATTGCCGATGAATTTCGATGATGCATTTAATTACCCACTAAAAACTTTAACGATGTCTTGAAACCATGTATGCCTCCCGAACATTCAAATTTTACCTGACAGCAATTTTTTAAAAAATCACAATTAATACATTCTAATTATGGAATCGAATCAGAAAAATTATTCTTTGCCGATCGCAATGATGTTTGCTTTGTTTTTTATGATTGCCTTCGTAACAGGCTTACCAAGTCCTATGGGTGTTATTGTTGCTAAACAATTCGGAGCATCCAACTTTGAATCGCAGTTAGGATTTTTGGGTAACTTTTTAGCGTATGCATTTATGGGAATCCCCGCAGGTATCATGCTAAAAAAATATGGCTACAAAAAGACTGCCTTAGCCGCCATTGCAGTGGGCTTTGTTGGTGTATCAGTTCAGTTCTTTTCAGGACAGGTAGGTAGTTTTACTGTTTATTTAACCGGTGCATTTATTTCCGGTTTTTCCATGTGCATGCTGAATACTGTTGTCAATCCGATGTTGAATACATTAGGAGGTGGTGGTAATAAAGGGAACCAATTGATTCAATTTGGAGGTTCCATCAATTCAATCGGTGCAACCATTACACCCATGTTGGTAGGATGGTTAATGGGTGCAGAAGCCGGACGCACTATTGAAAAAGCAAATCCTGCTCTCTTTCTTGCGTTGGGTATCTTCGCTTTAGCTTTCATCGTATTAAGGTTTGTTTCAATTCCGGAACCACATTTGGAAACTGCAACTGAAAGACAAGTAAAACATTCACATAGTCCTCTTTCATTCCGCCATTTTATCTTAGGTGCCATTGCCATCTTTATTTATGTTGGAACAGAAATTGGCATTCCAAGCACTGCTAATTTATTTATGACTGCTTCTAAAAGCGCAGCAAATGCGGGTTTAGGAATTGATGCAACAACAGCAGGAAGTATTGTAGGCATTTATTGGTTATTGATGTTGGTAGGTCGATTGACCGGAGGAGCTATTGGTTCAAAAGTGTCGAGCAAAACAATGCTGATTACCGTTTCGCTTTTGGGTTTGATATTAATTTTGTTGGCTATCTTCTCTCCAATTACCTCTACCATTACTTTACCTGTTTTAAAAACAGAAGTACCTATAAGTATCGTTTTCGTTGTCTTATGCGGATTATGTACTTCCATTATGTGGGGCGGCATATTTAATCTCGCGGTGGAAGGATTGGGAAAATATACCGCTGCAGCTTCAGGCATTTTTATGGTAATGGTGTGTGGTGGTGGTATTGTTCCGCTTTTTCAGGGATATGTTTCAGATCATTTTGGATATCTGAGTAGCTATTGGGTAATGTTTGCCTGTTTAGGCTATATGCTTTTTTATGGCTTGATCGGATCAAAGAATGTAAACAAAGACATTCCAGTTGAATAAATTAATTTTTTAATTCTTAAATATTTTTATGGCTAAGGTAATTTCAAATTCAAACTCTTATGCAATAGGCATTGATATCGGAGGAACCAATACGGTTTTCGGTGTTGTAGATGCACGCGGTAATATCAGTTATCGTGGTGCTATTTCTACAAAAAAATATGAAACAATTGAAAAATATATTGATGAATTGTATACTGCAATTCAGCCGCTGATTGAAGACGCAGGCGGAAAAGAATACATAAAAGGTATCGGCATTGGTGCTCCCAATGGCAATTATTACAGCGGCACTATCGAATATGCACCTAACCTTATTTGGAAAGGTATTATTCCATTGTGCAGTATGATCACAAAAAAATTCGGATTGCCGTCTGCACTTACTAATGATGCCAATGCTGCTGCTGTTGGTGAAATGATGTATGGTGCAGCAAAAGGAATGAAAGATTTTATCATGATCACTTTGGGAACAGGTGTTGGAAGCGGCATTGTTGCTAACGGTCAATTGATCTTAGGTCATGATGGATTTGCCGGCGAACTCGGACATACGATCATCATTCCCAATGGAAGACTTCATCCCGGCACAGGTGCGCACGGAAGCCTCGAAATATATTGTTCTGCTACAGGCGTTCATTTATCTGCTTTGGAAATATTGGAAAAACATCCAAAAGAAAAATCTTTAATGCGTGATTACACTTCTGAAAACTTAGACAGCAAAGCTGTGTATGATTGCGCCATGAAAGGTGATAAATTGGCAAAAGAGGTTTATAATTTTACAGGAGAAATTTTAGGGAAGGCATTGGCTAATTTTGTGATGTTTTCATCACCTGCAGCAATTATTTTATTCGGAGGATTATGCAAAGCAGGTGATTTAATTCTAAAGCCTACCAAAGAAGCCATGGAAGCAAATGTATTGCCCATTTTCAGAAATAAAGTAAAACTTATTTTCAGTGAATTGAAAGAATCAGATGCTGCCATATTGGGCGCTTCGGCATTGGTTTGGGACCTTTAAAAAAATGTAAACTCACTTTAAAAAAGCCAATCTGTCTGATTGGCTTTTTTAATAATAATAAAATGAAAATATAATCGTTTAGTTGGAGTTTTACAGCAGTAAAAACATCATTTAGTAAAAAAATCTTATTTTTATCGTTCTTGAAATAGTAATATGTAAAAAATACACTAATTTACATGTGGTCGTTAGGCCTACACTATATTTAAGAAGTAATCATTGCAAATCATGAGCCTGTTTGACCTTTTTTCAGATGATTTTAACTCAAAGTCCTCTATATATGAAGACCGGGAAAGCTATTATATTCAGTTTATTGAATCAACAGAATTTGAGTATTACTTGAGCTTCTTTCAACCGAAAGAGAAGGACCGGAATGTAAACACGGATCAACGTATCAAATTATTCGATATCGATTTTAACTCAGGCATTGAAATCATTACCCAAAATTTAGGCGTACCCAGATTGAAAGTAAGTTATAAGAAAAACGGTTTTAATACAACAGTGCTATTTTATAAAAAACAATTTTATAGCCATAAGGCCATTTTGCAATTTCATTTACTGAACAACAGTTTGATTTATGGTTGCTTAACCATTCCGCATCACGACAAAAAAATAACTGCCACTTTTAATAAACTGCTTTCAGTAAAATACAGTGATGCCATCAGTACCGATTTTGAGAACAGTATTATTTCCGATGCAGATAACAACAAGATCCTTTACAGAAACTACTTTTTCCCTTCACTTATTTATGTTGGAAGTAATGTATCACTTATTGCACCGGCGCAAAAAGATATTGATGAGAAAGAAAGTTTCCGCATTCAGAAACATAGCAGTGAATGGTATGAAAGGTTATAAGTTTACAGCATTCCCGTTCTTTTGATCACTCCATATTTTTCTTCCGTATCCCTTGATCACGTGTTTTTCGCTGTGGTATGATGAACGTACCAAAGGACCGCTTTCCACATAATCAAATCCCAACAAATAACCGATCTCTTTTAATTCCGCAAACTCATCAGGATGTGCAAAACGCTGTACAGGCAAGTGTTTTACGGTTGGTTGCAGATACTGACCCAAAGTAAGTACATCGCAACCTACAGCAACAAGATCTTCCATACTCTTAATTACTTCTTCTTTTGTTTCACCCAGTCCCAACATGATGCCTGTTTTAGTTCTCATGCCTCCTTCTTTCAATAATTGAAGTACTTCTAAACTCCTTCGGTATTTAGCCTGGATACGAACCTGTTTGGATAATCTTTCTACTGTTTCCATATTATGGCTCACTACTTCAGGTGCTGCATCTATGATTCTTTGTACCTGTTCCTGTATCCCTCTGAAATCCGGAATCAATGTTTCTAAAGTCGTTGTTGGGTTCAATGCTTTAACAGCTTTAATTGTGTTATGCCAAATGATAGAGCCTCCGTCTTTCAGCTCATCACGATCAACGCTGGTAATCACTGCATGTTTCACTTTCATCAGATGAATGGCTTCTGCAACGCGTTGCGGTTCATCCCAATCAACTGCATCAGGCCTTCCTGTTGCTACAGCACAAAAACCGCAACTGCGAGTACACACATTACCTAATATCATAAATGTGGCAGTACCTTCTCCCCAACATTCACCCATGTTAGGACAATTACCACTTTCACAAATAGTATGGAGTTTATGATTATCCACAAGACCTCTTACATGTTTGTAACTTTCGCCAAGAGGCAGCTTAACACGAAGCCAATCGGGTTTTTTTATTTTAGTCTTTGTTGGATCGATATTCGAAATAACCGGTAATTCTTGCACGCTGTAATCAGTTTGAGTTTTTAAAAGTTCAGTATTTGATAAAATGATGAAGTGTGCGACGCAACGAAGATGAGTAAAGATCCTTAGCTTGTCAACTCACTTTTATAAACAACAAAAATAAATCACTTTCGTTTACCAAACTGAATGGAAATATACGCATTCAAAAATGCGTGATGAGGATCATTAAGCACCATAATGGGCATTTTTTCGGTATAATATTCCAGATTAAGCCCTACTTCAATGGCTGATAACACTTCATTATAACGGCCATAATCGAAACGCAAACCTGTACGAAGATGAAGACCGGGAACATATTTTATTTCGCCGAAACCTTTACCAAATGCCGATGCACCGATGATCGAATTTGGGTCTAAAAATATACTGTCATTATTATTATATTTAATATCGCTGATATTGCCGGTACTTGGATCTTCTACCTGAATGTAATAGGGTTTCAACATGCCTAAGCTTAATCCTCCTCCGTAAATGGCCAATAATGCAACCCCATTCTTATTTCCTTTGCCACCAATCAATGCCTGATTACCAAATCCTAATTTGAAATAATAAAAATTATTTTCCTTTCCGTAAACAAAAGGATTACCGATGGCTAATCCCGGAATTGCTATTGAGCCTTTTGTCAATTTTTCCTGTTTTGGGTCTTTTCTTTCTCCCAATTCCATCCACCATAAACTTGTTTTAACAATGGTCTTGTATTTGCCATGTTCATAAATTAAATTCCATCCGTCTGTATTCAAATTAAATCCGAATAAACCCTGTTTATGATAGATCAGCGCACCCTCTTCTTCCTGCTTGATCATCTGATTGATCTTTTCTTTTCGTTCTTCTTTTTTTTCTTTGCGGCTTTCAGGCGTATTGCTTTGTGCAGCGAGGAAAAAAGGAAGGAAAACAATAATGATTACAATTAACTTCTTCACTTAAATTAATTTAATGATTGTAAATTTATATAAAAATACGAGCAATGACATCAACAGTTGTTTACAAAGGTTTATTAAGAACAGAATTAACACATTTACAAAGCGGAACCGTTATCGAAAACGATGCCCCGACTGATAATAAAGGCAAAGGCGAACGCTTTTCACCCACCGACATGTTGGCAACTTCTTACGGAAGCTGCATGATCACCACAATGGCCATCCGCGCTGCAGATATGAATCTGAATTTTGACGGTACCAAAATAGAGATCACTAAAATCATGAGTAGCGATGCCCCAAGAAGAGTAATTGGTATTAAAGCTGACCTATTTTTCACAAAACTTTTTGAAGCCACGGATGAGCAAAAAGAGCAATTAGTGAGAATTGCAAGAACCTGCCCTGTTGAAAAAAGCCTTCATCCTGATATTAAATTGGATGTTGGTTTTAATTGGTAGGCTTCAATATTTTATTTCCTACAGCACATTCCAGACATCTTTTATTTTGGCAATAATTATTGTTAAGATGAATTAATGCCTGAGAGTCTAATGCATTTTTATTTTCAATCTGCAGTGATTTCCATGTTCGTGTAATACTATTCTCTTCGGCTTTAATTTCCGTCAACCAACCTAAGGCTTTGTCTTTGTACAATTGTTCTTTATGATGCAATCCATAACTAAACAGCAAGGGAATAACGGTATTGATCATAATATTATCGATCATTTGATTGCCAAGATGCTTGGGCTGGTAATTGGTTTCTTCATCAAAAAGAAAATGATAATGCCAGTAATCATTACAGGTAACCTTAAATAAGCTTCTCACTTCTTCCGCTTTATTCATCTCTTTTATTTTTGAGAACAAATGTGAAGACTGATGAATGAGCATTGCCAGTTGTGCCAATCTCAGCGTTGGAAAATTAGCAGGTCGCATTCGCAGGAAATGAGCTGCTGCATTCACTTTCGTAAGTATATATTTCTTTTTTAGAAATTGAAATTCACGTTTCAGTAATTGAGGATAATCTTCTCTAAAATTTTGATCAAGAAGATTTGCCTGTCCTAACAACATCGCTTCCAACTGATGAATTTGATTTTTATGTTTTGACAGAATATTGATGGGAATACTTTTTGCAACTGCCTCAAATAATGCAGTATTTACTTTTATGCCAAAATTGGCAGCGATCATTTGCCAGAAAACTTCTTCCCAATGATAGTTGGTTTCTTGAAGCAGTAGAAATACTTTTTCTGATTTTATTTCCAATCTTTCAGCCATCAATCTTTCTTTCCAGCTTATCCAACCAATATTGCTTAACACAGGAAGGAAATTTTTGCAATGCAAAACATATCCTTCATTCATTAATTGCTCATAGTGTTGCAATAAAATTTTAGGGACTCGATTTTGCAACGATAAAGTAGGTAATGCGATCTTATTTTTATTATTCCTGTCATCTTCCCAAACAACATGCAGAATGATATTTGAATAATTTTTGTCGGAAGAGTGATTGTGTTTATGCCAGTCTGATGACCGTACATGCAATTCGATATTGCCGAAAAGCTTTACTGAGGCGATCTTTACGGCTGCTTCGGAAAAATCAGGGCCTTGATTATGATTAAAGATTCCCGGCTTGATGATTTGCAAAATGTCCCCCTCATCTGTTGTGAGCTCATGCCGATTGAAGTATTGAAACCGCCAGATAAATTGTAATAATTTTTCCGTCATAGTTCTTTGATTAAACTATGGAGGAAATACATGCAATAAATAAAATTACAATATCTAAATCAAATTACAAACCCTTTAAATGTTGCACCACTTTGCTAACCGGCAACCCCATCACATTATAAAAATCACCTTCAATTCGTTTGATGCCGATCACTCCAATCCATTCCTGGATGGCATAAGCACCTGCCTTATCGTAGGGCTTATACCTATCAACGTAGTATTCGATCTGTGCACTTGAAAGTGTATGAAATTCCACTTCTGTAATATCAGAAAAGCTGATCTTTTTATCCTCAAGCAAAATAACTACACCTGTTATCACCAAATGTTTTTTACCCGCTAAAGAAGAAAGTATCTGCACTGCATGTTCTCTGTCATTCGGTTTACCGATAACAGTATTGTTTAAAACAACAATGGTATCGGCAGCCAGAATAATTTTATGTGCATATTGTGAATGAAATGCTCTTTGCAATTTTTCTTTTACTGCCAATGCTTTTTGTTCAGCAATAAATACTGGTATCTCTTCAACATGCATCCCTTCGGGGAAACTTTCGTCAGTTCCTGCTGTTATAACTTCGAAAGGCACTTCAGCCCATTCTAATAATTGTTTTCTTCTGGGTGATTGTGAAGCGAGAATTATATCCTTCATTACTGAATTAGGTTTTTAATGATACAATAAAAAGAACAGCATGGATAGAATGCCGGTGAACATAATTATTTTAATGGCAGAGCTTAATTGATGAAAGTCTTGAGACGAGTTGGCTTTGAATAATTTATTGAATACCCAAAACAATGGGCTTATGATAAAAACAATACAATACAAAATACTCCACCACCAGCCGTACTGCAACACGTATATCTGCAGTATCACAAGTGTGGTGATCAATACAATCAACCATACAGCCACGAAAACCTTACTGGCATTCAATCCCCAAACGATCGGCATTGTTTTGCAACCGTATTTTCTGTCACCTTCCATGTCTTCCATATCTTTTATCACTTCACGTATCAAAGAAATGATAAATGCAAATCCTCCGTATAAAATAGCAAATCTGAAAAAACGAACATGCAGAATTTCATCTCCTTCCATCTGTAATAAATCGATATTTATTTTTGAAAGAAAAATAATACCGATCACCCATGCTGTTAACAAAGAGATGAGCACATTACCAATCAATAATTTTTTCTTTAATGAAGAAGAATAAATCCACAATAAAAAAATGCTTACAATATTGGCAATGATCAAAGGCCAATGGAGTCTTAATTGAAGAGCCAATAATGTCAATATCAATCCAACTAAACTTAAGATAAAGTGCCATGCTATCACCCATCTTCGGCTGATGATGAAATTAACCACTACTTTTTTGGGTTTATTGATCTGATCAATATTCAGATCAAAATAATCATTAATGATATAACCCGCTGCAGCAATGCAAACGGAAGCAGCAACCAATAAAAAAAATTGATGCTGTTCATTTTGATACCTTGATGAAGAAGGAAATACTCGGTAATAAATACAATATTCAAACAATGCCTGTGTAAGGATGATAAACACAAGATTGGGCCAACGTATTAATTTAAAAAAGCCATGGATGATTTTCAAGTGAACGATTTATTGCAAGTTATCAATTATTGCGCCCGAACAGATACATCTTCATTCCAGTTGCCCTGCAATTTCATTACTTTTTCAATTACATCTCTGGCGCAGCCTTCGCCGCCTTTCAGGTGTGAGATATATTGCGAAACGGATTTTATTTCTGCAGCCGCATCAACAGGGCAGCAAGCCAAGCCGGCTATTTGCAAGGCATGCAGGTCAGGAATATCATCACCCATAAATAAAACCTGCTCTTTTTTGATCTTATTATCTTTCAAATATTGGGTGAGGATGGCAGCCTTATCAGTAACTTTCATCAATACATTAATGATCCCTAATTTTTCCAATCGGTCTTTTACTTCATCCGAACTCCCGCCGGAAATAATTAAAATATTATATCCTTTTTTTATTGCCAACTGCATGGCATATCCATCTCTGATATTCATTCTTCTCGCCATCACGCCATCAGGTAAAACCAATAAGGTTCCATCGGTAAGAACACCGTCAACATCAAAAACAAAAGTGTTGATATGATTAAATAATTCAAGGACGTTCATTTGCAAAATTATTTCTACTGCAAATGTGCTGATTAAAATGCATTTACCAATGAGCTGCTTATTTCTTTTGGTTATCACGCCATTCATAGACCCAACTGCTTTGGATCATTTCGAGGTGACCTTCATTACTTTGTTCTCGGGTTCCGGCAAAATTGGGAATTTGCAAAACCCATTCCAGCAAGTCAGTAAAACGCAGGCGGTATATTTTAGATTCAGAAAAATCATCGCCGAAACGCTCGTATAATTTTAATGCAATGTCTTCGTAATCGTTCCAGTGAATGGGTGGTTCAAAATGACTCATAGTATTTTTTTATTCTCCTAAGAACTGTGTTTGATCGGGTAAAGTAATTTCCACAACACCGCTGCCATTCTGCAACACACATTGGCAGCCGAGGCGTGAATTGATACGTGGACTGACCGCACGATCAATAAAATCTTCCTCCTTTTCGCTCAGCTCTTCTACAAATTCTTCTCCTTTATCGAGATAAATATGACATGTGCTGCAGGCACAAACGCCGCCGCAGTTATGGTGCAAATCTATATCGTGATCCAATAATACTTCCAGTAAACTATCTCCCGGAGCAATATTTTCCAATGTTGCGGGCTCCAATCCTTTTTGTTCAAACTTAATTTTGATCGTATACATAAGTTCCGTTTCGGGTGCAAAAGTATCAGAAATCAGGTAGAAGATTCGATTGTGTTGGCGATTTAATCCACGAAATGGGGAAAATTTTGAAATATTGATGAAAAGTTTTTAATAATAAGATTTGCTGAATTCAAAATAATTTTACAAATTGTGCAATCGTTTGCATAAAACCAAAACTAACTGTTCATCAAATGCTTATCTAATTACTCTTTTTATCAATGAGTATCAGAGTCTAATTTCAAAACTTATATACTTTTTCGGTTGCTTGCTCAAAACATCCCTGTTCGGTTCGTCCGGCGGGGATTATTTTTGTTTATCATTTCAAGGATCGATTAAAGAATATGCTAAACAAACAGTTGAAGAACTCATTCCTATCTTTGCTGTATGACGAAGATGAAACTGAAGCAACGCATCGCCATCGGTTATTACAAGACAAAACTGAACACTATAGCCCTTATTTCAACACGCAAAGCTGCAGAAAAAGCATTTGATCTGTTTTGCACTCCCTTTAGTTCAAAAACAAAATTGATTGCACCTCCGGTATTTCATCATGCAGAAAAATTATCTTTTCAATTAAAAAATGAAACGGTCAAAGGATGGCGATGGAAATCGGAAAATCCCAATGCATCAAAAATTCTGATCGTACATGGCTTCAACAGTTACAGTTATAAGTTTGAAAAATATGTTTCACTTTTAAAAAGAGAAGGGTTTGAAGTATTGGCATTCGATGCCCCCGCACATGGATTAAGCGACGGCAAAAGGATCAATGCACTACTATATAGAGATATGATTTTTCAGATAGAAAAAAATTATGGCGCTTTGTTCGGCATCATGGCACATTCATTAGGCGGATTATCGGCAGCTTTGGCTGCTGAAAAAATAACAAGCCTTCAAAAATTAGTTTTAATTGCTCCTGCGGCCGAAACCAACCGGGCTGTTAATAATTTTTTTACGCTCACACGATTGAATCAATCCATCAAAAAGGATTTTGTACAGTTACTGACTGAATTGGCAGGCCAGCCGATCTCCTATTTTTCTGTCGGAAGAGCATTACATACAATTAGCGCAAAAACGCTCTGGGTGCACGATATAGAAGATGCCATCTGTTCATTTGATGATGTTGTTCCGGTACAATCAATCTTCCGTTAGTGCAATTTTACATCACAAAAGGGCTTGGCCACAGCCGTATTTATAAAGAGCATAAGGTTGCCAAAGAGATCGTTTCCTTCTTTACCTCGGCGTAAGATATTTTGAAATTTGGCAGTTTGAACTAATATTGCAGTTGCCGAAACATATTTCAACTGATGGAATGTGTGATTAGTCCTTGAGAAAAATGAAAGGTAAATCAAGCAAAAAATGTAATCCAAACGCCGAAAAATAATATTACAACTATAGAATGGCTAAAAATTTATTAATTGTTGAGTCCCCTGCAAAAGCAAAAACAATTGAAAAGATACTCGGAAGCAATTTCGAAGTAAGGAGTTGTTACGGGCATATACGTGATCTGGAAAAGGACGATATGGGCATTGACGTAAATAATAATTATACGCCACGCTATATGGTTCCTGATGATAAAGCTAAAGTGGTTAAAGAATTGAAACAATTAGCAAAAAAAGCGGATGAGGTTTGGCTCGCATCAGATGAGGACCGTGAAGGAGAAAGCATCAGTTGGCATTTGGCTGAAGTGCTGGGATTGGATCCTTCAACAACAAAAAGAATTGTTTTTCATGAGATCACTGCACCTGCCATCAGAAAGGCAGTGGATAATCCGAGAAAGATTGATATGAATTTGGTGAATGCGCAGCAAGCAAGGCGTGTGTTGGATAGATTAGTGGGATTTGAATTAAGTCCGGTCCTATGGAGAAAGATAGGTATGCAACGCAGCTTAAGTGCAGGCCGTGTTCAAAGTGTTGCAGTAAGATTAATTGTAGAAAGAGAAAGAGAGATCAATCAATTCAATGCAGAAAGCAGTTATAAGATAGAAGCGTTATTTGCTGCAAAAGATATTAATAACAGAGATGTAACCTTTAAAGCCGATGGTCCTTCAAAAATTGCTGCATCGGAAACTGCAAAACAATTTTTAGAGAGCTGCAAAAATGCTGATTATAAAGTTTCAGATATTCAGGTAAAACCCGGCAAACGAACACCGGCTGCGCCTTTTACCACATCCACTTTACAACAGGAAGCTTCGAGAAAATTAGGATATGGTGTTAGCAAAACCATGTTGTTGGCACAGAAATTATACGAAAGCGGTAAGATCACTTATATGCGTACCGACAGCATCAATTTAAGTGATACTGCATTGGAAGATATCAGTAAAGAGATCAACAATTCTTACGGCAGTAATTATCATCAGCCGAGAAAATTCAAGAATAAAAACGACAGTGCACAGGAAGCGCATGAGGCCATTCGCCCAACTTATATGAATAATAAAACGGTAGAAGATGAAGATCTGAAACGTTTATATGAATTGATCTGGAAAAGAACCATCGCTTCTCAGATGAGTGATGCTGAATTTGAAAAGACAACAGCAAAAATCAATATCAGCACCAATAATGAACAACTGTCTGCAAGTGGTGAGGTTATGAAGTTTGACGGTTTCCTAAAAGTTTATCTCGAAGGAAAAGATGAGGATGATGAAGATGATACTGAAGGTATGTTACCGCCGTTAACGGTTGGTCAGGCTTTGGATTTTAAAGAAATGACCGCGACTGAGAAATTCACAAGACCTGCAGCAAGATACACAGAAGCCTCATTGGTAAAGAAGTTGGAAGAATTAGGAATCGGTCGTCCTTCAACTTACGCTCCTACTATTTCAACTATCGTTAAAAGAAATTATGTTGAGAAACGTGATAAGGATGGAGTAAAACGTGAAGTGAATTTATTACGCCTCACAAAAAATAATGATGTTGAAAAATCAAGCTCATTTGAAAATACAGGAGCAGAGAAATCAAAATTATTTCCAACCGATCTCGGCATTGTTGTTACAGATTTTCTGAAACAGCATTTTGATAAAGTCATGGATTATGGTTTCACCGCATTCATTGAACAGGAGTTTGATGAAATTGCCGAAGGCAAAATGCAATGGAGTAAAATGATCGATGATTTTTACAAACCATTCCACATTGGCATTGAACATACTTTAGAAAATGCAGAACGTGCCAAAGGCGAAAGAGAATTGGGGATTGATCCCATCACCGGCAAGAAAGTTATAGCAAGAATGGGGCGTTATGGTCCAATGGTTCAAATTGGCGATACCTCGAACGAAGAAGATAAGGCCCGTTTCTCCAAACTAAAATCGAATCAAAGTATTGAAACGATCACCATGGATGAAGCGATGCAGTTATTCGATCTGCCAAGAACATTGGGGGAATACGAAGGTTTGGAATTATCTGTGAATGTGGGAAGGTTTGGTCCGTACATTAAGTTAGGTGAACAATTTATTTCCGTTCCAAAAGGTGAAGATTTACATACGATTGAATTAAACAGAGCCATACAATTGATTCAGGAAAAGCAAACTGCAGACGCACCCATTGCATTTTACCAGGAGTTACCTGTAACAAAAGGTAAAGGACGTTTTGGGCCTTTTATCAAGTGGAATGATATGTACATCAATATTCCGAGAGCTTATAATTTTGATGACCTCAGTCAGAGTGACATCAATGAACTGATTGAAAAGAAAGTTGCCAAAGAAGCCAATCGTTTTATCAAACAATGGCCTGCGGAAAAAATATCTATTGAGAACGGAAGATGGGGTGCATTCATTCGTTTTCAAAAGAAAATGCTGAAGTTGGGCAAAAAAGCGGATGGAACAAAATACGAAGGGGCTGAATTGGAAAATATTGATTTGGAAGAAGTGAAAAAAATGATAACAGAACAAGTGCCCAATGCATTTGGTAAAAAAACAGCTGCTAAAAAGACAGCAACAAAAAAAGCAACTCCAAAGAAGACTGCTTCAAAGAAATAATGTTCTTCAGGGCAGTGGCGAAGAGTTGTTTATAGTTAGAAAGTTGATTTATTTCCTGCAGCACAAGAGTGTCCCGAAGGGATTCCTTTGGAACAACGCAACTCAAGTCAAATAAGCATTCTATCGTTCGTAACATAATTAAAATAAAAAAACTTCAGCATGTACTGAAGCTTT